>Ga0181463_1000118_pt1 | contig 17095 bp, 8 predicted proteins | sample InSIn1gowninarea_FD_119071 | JGI IMG/M metagenome (GOLD analysis project Ga0181463, IMG submission 119071) | Clean room microbial communities from NASA Spacecraft Assembly Facility at Jet Propulsion Laboratory, Pasadena, California, USA -... ... | reverse complement strand
GTTACAGGCCGCTTGCTTATGTTACTGTGACTGACACGCACCATGGATTAAGGATCAAGAATCAAGAAGTAGGAGGCAATTTAAGGAAACCGCAAAGATTACATACAACATAACCAACCATTTTGCATTATTTGCTGCAAAAAATAGAGATCCGGGAGAAAGTTTCTTTAAAAAAAAACAAAACATGCTTATCAAAAAATCTTTGGGTTGAAGTATCATCCAGCCAACACATTGAAAAATAAAAGATTAATGTGCCTAATGTAATTAAGTACCTATTCTGATTATATGGTTGGTTTTAGTACTGGAAAGGAAAAATTGAAACTGGAAATTATATTATTTACATTCGAATTTGACATGAATTTGTACTAAAAAACAAGTATACTCAAAATACATGCTCAAGTGAAAAATGACATCAAACATCAAAGTTTAAATTATATATTTCAGATTTTACATGTTTATTGCCGAATAGACCTGCTACGAGGTTAAACGTGCTTGTTACAGATCTGAGGGGGTTATCCAAGACATTTCAATACTTTTGTGTTTTAGCCTTGGTCTGCCATTTCTTGCCGTTCAATGCTATATAAGGGGTAGACACTCATTGATTAAATAATTAGTATAATTAAACTGAAAAGTATTTCACACCACCAATTAAACTCTTTAAAAAATACGTTGGTCTGTGATTTGTTTTAAATATTATCGATCATAATCATGACAGCTCAATATACAAATAAAAAAATTGTGACATCATCACATCATAGAACTCATAACTGACTCATTTATTTTAGCAATGCTACATGTGCAGAAGTCACCGATACCTGTTGAAAGGGTGCATTACTTCATTCATTTGCATATAATGGGTGCACACAACAAGACACCAACCAAATATAAACAAACATGTCTGAAGTGACGTAGTCGACAAAACAAAAGCAAGTGCACTGCAGTGCAGTATGCAGTACTTAAAGTAACACAAAGAAAAAGATGATGCTAGTGATTGCAATTAAATATGCAACAATGCAAGGGTTCAGAATTCCCAAACACAATGAAATTGCAATCCAATTGCAGCAAGACTGCAGCCGGAAAATTCCCAAGGACTTATGAATGGCTACTTCGGCACGATCTTTCTTAGAATTGTTATCTCAGCCCAACCTATTTTACACCATTAACATCAATATTTTTCCACTTAAATGTGAACCAGTTTGAAAAAAATCCGACTGCTATAAAATTAATTGTGCTATGAAGACATGAAAATTGTTGTGAAATGATAAGAACGTAAACAAAATATTTCAACGCTGGATTTCTAATGCTTCTAAAAATTTAAACTTAAACCAATTTTATTTCTACAAATGAATGTCTCGAGTAAACCCTGTATTTTCCCATTTTTTCTGCAGTATATTTAAAGTAACAATTAGCATGAAAAAATTAAAATAGTGTACTATATAGTGCAAGTACTAATCACATGTAGCTTCTTTTTTTTCGGTCGTCTGTATCTCGATTACACAATTATGCAACTTCTAAAACATGTCATCCCCTAATTTTAGTTTTCAAAATCAAAACAAAATTCACATGGCCTATTTCAACGGGGAAATCCGGCTTGAGGCTCAAAAGGGTCCCTAACCTATCCAGTCCTCATTTCAACAGGATCTGGTTTCAAAGAACTTGCTACTACATGTTATCTATCACACAGATAAAAAAGAGTGAGCGATTACATAATCACAAAAATTCCCCTTCTTTTTCTCAATTAGCTTGTGCTTCTATGAGAAGGAACAAAAGTAGTAGTTAAAGTTAGAGCGCACCAAGACAAGTCATAAAAACTGAATACTATGTGATTAAGCGCTCTAGCTCTTTACACTGTTAACAATAAAACTTGAGCATAAACAAAACGGCTCATGCCATACACCGGCCAACTAGATAAGCTTTGCAATGTTCACAATCACAACAATAATCATAGCAAAACGGTCGAACATAAAAAAGATGATGGTGGAAAAAAACTATTAATATATTACATTGAGGAATTCCCCAACTAAAAAGTAATTTAGTACAACATATCACATAGATATAGTGCAAGTCAACAATACAGAAAATTCACCAACTCCCTTAAGTACTCAAGCGTACACTCGCATTGTTGCCGTTCTTGCTTCTATCCTACGCTGTGAATTTGCGAACAACGTTGTGATACCCTTAAATATATTGATTCACATATGTATGTATAATTTTTATATTACATTCAGCGTAAATATATCCTGTATACTGTGATAGGCTCAAGATGGTGACGCACACTTTAGCGGAGATCCTTATACAATACTGCACAAGCATAATATTCATTATTGCAGCAACAATTGGGGATTTTTGACAGTTTGTGTTGCATGAGAAAATAGTACAAGTACACCATTTGGGGAATGCCTTAACTAGCTAAAAATATTCTCAGATTGGTATTGTTGCAATTACACTTTTCCAAGGAGCCACCACCACGCAAAATTTGCAAATACATCTTATAATGATCTCAACAATGCATGCACAATATCGAACACAGCATTTTACATAGGGACACATGGCAAAGTTTCACTTCATATAAATACACTGCAAACGGCGAAGGGATCATGTCAGTTAGAGACTGTGAGCCTGCGAGGTGACAGTCAACAAGAGTATTATTTTTTAATAGTTAATTTATTATTAGCTATTTAGTGTTTAAAGTAAACCGGTATAAGTTGAAGGGGTTCCGATTTAATTATTTTATTTGGCTGTTTAGTGTGATTGTTTGGATTATATTTTCGCTGAAACAGAAATTGACTTGACTGGATCCTTTGTAACTTCAGATATTAAGGTAAGCGTTTGTTCTGATATTTTTAATACGCATCATATGGCTCGAAATCTGCGAAACATTTTTAGATTTTTTCATTTTTTTTGTCTTGAAAACATTATCACGTATCACGACACTTGAGAGTGAAAGTGGAATCAATCTTATCTCAGAACTTAATATAAGATCTGGGTACTCTGTTCAAAAATATTATCACTTCCTTTCGATATTTTGATATTTAAAAAGATTTATATCAAAGAGTGCACTGCACTATTCTTTGTACAAACTTTCAACAAAAATTCATGAGAAAAAACATCAGTTTCATAATAGTCCTTCCTATAATCTTGTCATGGTCCACCTCCTAAATTACTTTGCATACTTGTTTTCATACGACTTCTTTTAATAGTATCAAGTAGCAAGACATAAAATGGCGCATTTTACCTTAAAGTACTTCTTAAAATTCAACCAAGCTTAAAAATAGTAAATTCGTGGAATTTTTAATCATAAAAAAATGATTTTGATACTATCTCTCTGCCCTGCGTTTTTTACTAATATTTGTATGGCGGGTGTGCAGAATAATTTATGCTAATTGTATCCCCTTCATTTCACTTTCTGCAGCAATTTTTTGAATACAATGGTACTTTAATTTTGATATGACAGTTCATTTATGATTCAAAAATTTTATTTTATTTTTAAATAGTTCAATATTCTCAACTTTCTATGTTTACGTAAATTTCTCAAATGCTCATTGTTATATTCAAACGAAGAAGATATGTGATGGTCAAAACTATTATCTTTAACCTTATCATTCGCTTTCTGTTTCTAAATTTAAATACATTGTCGTTTTTTCAAATCATTTACAATTTATTCTTCAACAATAGTATCAGTATCACAAGTCTATCAAAATGTCGTTTAAAGTGACATCTTTTCGGTCTAGTAATCCTGTTGTACATTTTTTAAATCAACTTTGAGTTCCAAGTTGTTTAGCCAAGTCATCTTTACAAATTTACACTCAAAAACAATATAAGATCTTCTTCACGCTCAATAAACAAAGCATGTCAAACTAATTGAAAAACATAGCAATGTCAATGTTAACAGATTCAAAATTCAGTCTTGTTACGGTTAGTACATAAATACAAAGAGACAAAAGGGAAAATTAGCGATGCTCTCATATTAAATTTTGCTTAATTTTCACATTTTATCTTTTAAGCATTTCAACTTTTGGTTTTTGGACATTGCAATTTAAAAATAGATGCAGTAAAACATAATTTTTAATGTGATAAAAATTTAAAATTGCTAAAAAAATTAAATGATTTTATAGCTATTCTCAACAGTCAATTAATTCAATGAGCATTATTTCCCAATTGAACAAAATCGTACATTAGGAAAGGACATGTTTGCCATTAATCATTGTAATAATTTTAAGTGGCATCACCATAATTTGCAAGCATTAGGGAAATGCGAGGCAATTATTACTTATGTAATACACAAACATTCTTAGCAAACAACAGACGTATCTTCAACAGCACCCACCATTGTTGTGATGTGATGAGAGGAAGGAAATGGAAAGTGACAAGAAATGAGCATACATACACGTTGATAATATTAGTCAAGCAAAAACTCTAAGCTTATGAAAGGGAAACCAGTTACCTACTTGGTTGATTATCATATTATCAAGCATAAAAAAGGAAGCGAAGCAATACCGAGTAGATTATATAAGCGTACTTCAAAAAACTTCTTTACCCGATGCTTTTATAGATTTATTGAACACAGATATATGTAGATAATACTACCAACTACCATTATTACATCAACTTTACACAGTTTCAGTTACATAGCTGCGTTCTTTAACTAGTTCATCTTTTATGACATCTGCAAGTCAAACAAAAGAGATGTTGTGTAATAGCGTATAACTAATTATTAGCTATGTAACATAACAATATGACATAAAAAATTGAAATGTGGTATCTTTCACAAAGGTGTGAGATAACACAGATTGCCGAGTAGGCTTACACATACTATCACGCAGATTATCTTTCTTCAAAATCAATGCAGTTTATAAAGGAAATGTTGTGGACATTTTACAGTGTATGATGATGAGCATGAGGAAGGCATAAAGAAATGACGTATTGTTATACTAACTAAAAACGAAGTACCCAAAGTATTTTTTTACCACGCTTGTTGCGGAGCGCGAAAAAAAAACTGTGCGTTCCTTATAAAGCTATACGACAATTGAAAATATGATATAACTTTCGAATATCTGGCTAATATAAATCAAGAAAATGTAAAGGGGAAAATGGTAACAGAACCATTGTCACTTACAATCGTAACGCCTCGGCATGACATAATTTACCACTGGCTATTATTACAGCATCACACTTTTAACAGCACGGAAGGAAGGATATTGAAATGATTTAATCATTTTATCTTTGCCTTAAATAGCAAACTAAAATAAATTCTACATAATGCATGTTTAAGAGGCGAGAGGATATGGCTTTATTACCGTTTTTGGTGGAGTGAAAAAGGTGTTGTCCCTACTTTTTTTATACACCTTAGGCCAACAAAAATTAAAATTTCACTTTCTATTCTCCATTATTAAATTTGCCATAAAACTGAATCTGGGGAGATGTAAATGAAGATGCAGATTGTAGGCGAAAATGATTTTTTAAATGCACTTATATTTTGAAATCATATTTTAATATTTTTTTCTTCAGGTTACACATTTGAAAATGAGAATACCACAGTTTAAATTGCCCTGCCTGGCCGTTGGCCTGCTGCTGATGTCAGCAGGTGGTTACAGTGCACCAAATGCAACAAAATCATCTTTCTTTCCAACTAGTCCAATTGTGGACGTAACAAAAGGAAATGCAGACCCATACATGGCAGAGGGTTCCGAGTTTTTCCCTAGTAGTAATAATGACGCACAGAAGCAACTTAAATTTCCTGGTGGATCTCAAATCATGTCAAGTAACTCAGCGGAAGCTTCAATGCATATGCAACATCAGTTCCGGCGTTCTGAACAACAGAGACCTCAACAAGTTCAAGCCCCTTCTGTTGTAATTCCAATTCAAAGACCAAACAATGATGAGACTGATGCTAATGAAGCAATTGATGTCATTTTAACGTCAGCCCGTACTGGAAAAAGCTTAAATTTGCAACAAGGTGGTGAAGAACTTGTAAAGGTGGCAAGCGATCCAGTAATCAAGGAACAACTTGCATCAGGAAACGAGGCTGAAGCCAGAGGCTACATTAGAAATAAGTTGTGTTCTCTTGGACTTATGCCCGTAAGAATACATTGCTTATAAAATCACGTATTTTATGGTTAAACAGAGTTGGAACGTTCATTTTGCACCCGTTTAATTTACTGCTTTAGTGTGAACACCATGGACCTGTTGACAAGCAAGGACTCCTTCCTCCGGGACATGGACATGGTGGTTATGGAGGTGGACATGGACATGGATTTGGAGGAGGTCATGGAGGTGGTTGGGGACCAGGTGTGCCAGCTAAAGATGTCACTTTAGTTCAGCCAGTTGCACTGAAACCTGTTGGACATCCAATTGCAGCTGTACCTCTTGATCATCACAAGCCATTCATTCCACACCCCCCACATCGCGGATACGGCCATGGAAAAGTGTACGGACCTCCTCATCCACCACCACTTCCACCTAAACCAATCTACAGACCAGCATACGGACCCCCACCCCCACCACCAGGCCATGGTGGTCATGCTGCTCTTCCACCACCAGGCAAGCCAGTAATCGAACATGTTCATCACCACATTCACCATCAGCCTTCTGTTACCCACCACCACGGGCCTAGTAAGCGCATTCACATAATGCTTAACAGCATATTCTATTTTGGCAAAACATAAAAATTACGGACAGCTAATATTTAATTTTCACACTTTTCATTTTTAGCTTATACATCAGATGTGTACTCCTCTAGTGAGTTTGGTCTCAGTGCGAAAAACCCTATTTCTGTAGCTACTCCCGGAGGTGAACCAGTCAAAGTCGCCAGCTTTATCCCACCACCAGCAGCAAAATCACAGTTCTCTGGAGACATTGAAACTAATAGCTTTAACACAGGATCATCTCGATTCCACTCTGCTTCCTCATCCAGTTTCAGCTCAAACGGAAATGGTGGCTTTAATGGTGACTTCAACCGTATCGAAGATTGCACCTGTGTGAGAATCACCCAATGCGCCAGCTATGACATTGTTGGCCAATCTACCTCTGGCAGAGAAATCATTTCAGGACTTGGAAAACCAAACTTTGGACAAGTTGGATACGGCATAGATCCCAGAAACAAACTTGCTTCAGGAATAGAATCAAACTCAACTGATGCCACTTCATCTGAAGATGATTCACAAGAGGAATCAAATGAACAAATTGAAGGTAGATCAATAAAGACAAGCATAGAAGCAGACAGTTCAGAGGATGACGTTACAACCACCACCGAGCCAAGTTCTGGTGAAGAGAAATCCCGTTCCAAAAGGGATACCACTAGTCAAACAGACACTAGACAGGACTCTACTGTTGATGAACAAACGGCAGCATCAGGAGATGGTGCATCTGAACCGGTATGTTTTTAAAGCTTAGAAAAAATACCAAGTATGCAAATTTAGTCTAGCATTTCAACACACGCTTTTACATCACTAACACGTTAGTAAATTTGCAAGCACGCAAAAGTCATTAGACATTATTCACAAATTAGTTTTGACACAAACGTATTTAATTTTACGGTGTTTGATAGTTTGACTAACTCTTAAAAAGTTAACTAGCATTAACAAATACAGAACAAAAAAATATGAGTATATAACTAATACTGTGACTAAACTGGATGCTTACTGACAAAGAACATGCCGGCGGTGACGGTTGTAATTTACTAGAGATACAAAAGGATTTTAATATGATCAATTGCTCTACCTATCTTTATAGACATTTTTAAAAGATTTTCCAAAAAAGTTAACTGAAATTCATCACGTGAAGAAATTCTACCATTGTTTTGCTTCCTCATTATTTCATTTAAACTTTTTTCTAACCTTTTATTTTTTTGGTGATGGTTGGATAATTTTTTAAAAGTAGTACTTCCATTTTCTTCATGTTACAAATGCTAAAGTACCTTTGTTCTTTTTATTTGTTTTTTACAAAAATCGATCTCCTCTTTTCTACCACAAATTATCAAACCTTGTTGTTGACTGACAAATTGAATGAATGTTTTGCATGGTGCGTGCGTGGGTGAACTTGTTACATTTTGTGTGTGCGTTCATTTTTGACCACACCACAAAAAAAATCTTTACTTTTTTGTGTTATTTTACCTTTGTCTTAATGTTTTGTACAACTTTGTCTTCACTTTCTCTCCTTTTCTTTCTTTACTTTATTCTTCCTTTTGCAATCTTTTTGGTTACGTGTGTGGCACGCACGCATGGCCATTTTTTTATTGTTTGATGACTCAAAATACAACAACCACGACAATGATGATACTTTTTATCATCATCAAATCATGCAATATTTGGAACAAACCGACCAAAAAAAAAAATCTTGACAACGATGATGACAACTACGACACGACAACACGATGTGAACTGTGCACAATGCAAAACAATATCACATCTTCCTCAACATTTGTTTTGTGTACATCACTGACAACAGCAGCACATACCAGCAGCCCACGGAGAGGGCAGACTCCTTGGTCAAGTCCTAAGTAGCGCGAATAACAATAACTTTATCAGAAACTTGACACGCTTCGCCGGCTATGATTTTGGTGACGACCCTACACAATTAGTGAAAATAGAAAATACAAACCTAGTAAGTTTTGTCGACACGAACTCTCCTCTTCCGTTTATACTGAGGATTTTTTATAGACAATAATGTACACCTACATTACATACATGACCTTACAATTTTATTGATTTATTTCTCTAGCGAATTTTGGGTAAATTGTTTGCAATTGAGCCAACTTGGGGAGTTTCATTTGGCCTCCCAGGGGGATACCCTCAAGGAGGCGGTGGCTATCCACTAAATCCCGTAGGAAACTATCCTTTAGTAAATCCCTATCAAGGAGGTGGCATTCCTTTAGGTCCTATTAGTGTTAATCCCCTTGTTTCTTTCCAAAAGTCTAAGGACAAAACTAAAACTAAAATATGGCGACCACTAGTCAATCTTCACATTACCCCAAACCCTCACCTCTTTAAAGGAATTAAAGCTTTGGTGAAGGCTACTAAGGGAAAAGGTGGCTTTTTTGGTGGTGGTTGGGGCGCACCTGAATACCAATATGGTGGAGGGTATGGCTCATATTTGGGAGGAGCTCCTGCTATACCAGCAGTACCAGTTCCATACCCTGTACCGGTAGCTAGTGGTGGTGGTTTAGGATATCAGCGACCTGTTCATCATCATAATCATGATCATTTCCATCATTACCCAACTGCTCATTCCTCACCTTACGTTTCTAGACCTAGTTATAGCTTATCATCATCCTCTAGTTCCCCCTTTTACTCTGGTCCATCTAGTGTATCGGGTTACTCTTCTAGGCCTACTTACACGTACGGTAGTGGTGCTGGTGCTTATGGTTATTCAAAGGGCTCATCCCCATATATTTCTTCAGACGTTTCATCATTTTATAAATTAGATAAGAAAGGTCCTCTTGATGGAGGAAATATTAGACCTAGTGGTCCTGGAAGTACTGGTGGTGGTTTTGGTAGCACAGGAACAAGCATTAGTCAACTTTTTAGCCAAACTCCTGGCACAAAGAGACCTGGCATTAAGAGTGAAGTAAGTGGTCTCACACCAGAACAGGAAAGTTTGCTAGAAGCTTTATTGAAAGAGGATGATGAGGAAACTAGATCCGCAAATAAATATCGATCAGACTATCCCAACACTCAGTACAAAGTAAAAGATAACAAAAATAAAAGTGGGAAAATAGAATTTATCGATAATAAGAGCAATAAGGGAAGCAGTGCTGGTGGTTATTCAGCTCCTTTCTCAGGTTCAAAAACTAAATTTCCTGAAGAGCCCAACACTAACAATATCGGTTTTGGTAATGGGAAAAATAATGATGATAGGTCGCGTGGTATTGGTGTTCCTATTAGTTTTCCTGATTCCCGACTTCCCCCAAATGCCGCCTCATTTTCTGTTAGTAGTGATAGTAGTAGTTCTTCCTCCATGTTTTTCCCTAATGAGCGACGCTCACGATTCCAAGAGAGTAGAGTCATTGATACTAGTAACGACGAAAGCACCTACCGCTCATTCAGTACTAACGATGATGACGACACTACTACCTTCCAACAACAAGGTTCGTCCGTGACATTTCCAACGGACACGACTCACAGCCGTCAGAAAAGAGAAATTCGCACACAACCACCACCAACAGCAACAATTGACGGTCGAGTACTCCATTTTGATAATGAGGTAAGACGATAACGTACTTGTTGAACACACAATTTAACTAAAAAATGACAAACTGAGGTAGAATAATATCTCTTCCTCTCGTGGCTACTTGAACTAGACTGAAGACTAGTAACAGTAATATTTTTTCAACCAATTTTGTACTCTTTTTTTGTTTCTCATCCTATCATCATTTTAATCATTATACTTACGTTACTGACTTGGTAAATGAGAGAAAAATACGATATGAGGAAAAAAGTATCGATTGGCTAATTCGATATGTAAAAAAAACTTGACCCTATGGAATTTTTAAGGGTCAGTGACTGGGGCTGTCCATTTATGCTGATGGTGGTTTGGTTGTTAAAGTGGTGGATTTTTATTGGTGGTGTCTTGAGTAAACTGAGTAACAGAATTTACAAAAGAAAGAAGGATAATGTTTTTGTGCTAACTTTCATATAATAATTATTTATTTGAAAATGCATTCTTGTATTTTTCACAGATATTTATTTATTTAAATGTAAATGTGTGTATTGTTGTTCTTATGTGCAGACGGATTTAAAACCGCTACATCTGCCTTTCAGACAACAACGATAACACGACCAAATTGTGACTGCTAAAACAACAGTGCTCCGACAAGACAATTAAAGACCTATTTATTTATCAACAATGGACACAACCCAATTTTAAACAAAATGAAAACGACAACCAATTTTTTGTACTAATGGACTGTTTCAAGCAAAGTGATGTGAATCTGTGACCTTTGTTTTTTAGCAACAGAAATTTTTTGATTGTACTGAACAGTATATCAAACTCATTGCTTTTGCTTCTTTTTTAAAATTAACTGCAGCACTTGGAAAATTGGGCAACTAATATTTTTTTTAGCATGCTTGGCTTTTTTGTTGATACAATTATGCTTTAAAAATGTGCATGAGCATTTATGTAAACAGGAGCCTGAAGAAAAATATATTCAGTGGTTAACCTGATGCATTCACATTTACAGAGACAACTCAACATTGGCGGAAGCTGCCCTGGAGGCTATGTCTGCTGTCGCAACCCAAGACAAAACAATTTGTACAAACCCGGTGGAAGTAGCACCAACAACTTTCAACAAGTTTCCAACAGTCCATTCGGCGGACAAGGCCAAAATGGAATCAACTCTTTCAATCAGGGACATGGTCAATGTGGTAAGCGTAATGCTAGAGGAATCACTGGCAGGATTAGCAATCCAGGATTCACTGAAGGTGATACCGACTATGGTGAATACCCATGGCAAGTTGCCATTTTGAAGAAGGATGGATACGATAATGTTTACGTTTGTGGAGGAGCCTTGATAGATTCCAAGTACGACGACAGACTAATTTTACCAAAATTGTTACTCTTGTTACACTTTTTTTTGGCTAACTAACGGTTTTAATATTTATCTTTAGGCACATCATCACTGCTGCTCATTGCATCAAGGGACACGCTCCAACTGAACTCCGTGTAAGACTTGGAGAATGGGACGTTAACCATGAAACAGAATTTTATCCCCATATGGAACGTGATGTAGCTGCCATTGCTATTCATCCAGAATTTTATGCTGGAAACTTGTTCAATGATATAGCTATTGTTCGAATTGAAGGATACATAGATTTCCGTCAAAAGTAAGTTTCATTTGACCGCATGACACATGCATCAGATGTATTAATTCTGTTTGAAAATGAAAACTTATTGTAACTTTTGTCTCTCGTTTTCAACAGCCCCCACATTTCCCCAGTTTGTCTTCCACCAAAAGGTTACGAGTTTGCAGGACAGCGGTGCTTTGTCACTGGTTGGGGAAAGGATGCTTTCGGTGAAATTGGAAAGTACCAAAATGTTCTTAAAGAAGTCGACCTTCCAGTAGTCAACAATTTCGATTGTGAACAAAAGCTCAAGAGAACCAGGCTTGGAGCTGACTTTGTTCTCCACCCAGGTTTCCTCTGCGCGGGAGGCGAAGCCGGAAGAGACGCATGTAAAGGTGATGGAGGCGGACCCCTTGTATGTGAGGTTGGGGGTACATGGCAAATTGCTGGGATAGTATCATGGGGAGTGGGGTGCGGTCAACAAGACGTTCCCGGGGTCTATGTCAAAGTATCCCACTATTTCGATTGGGTTAGAAAGACAATCGGATAAACAAATCCGAATTGTCTACATATATTCAAGTAAATTATCATCATTCATCACTGATCTCTCAGTGCAAAATTCAATCGATTATTTTTATAATAACTTCACTAAATTAAGTATCTTATTTAATATTTTATACTATTTGTATGCATGCAAACTGCGAACCGAATCCTGGGTCTGAGTTTTTTTTTTTGTTATTACCTTGAATTATGAAAGATGCTAATTACTTGTATTCCTATCACTGCAAATACTGTTGAAGATTTTTTTGTTGAAAATGTGTATTTGTGATTATGATAATGTTTTAACCTTCCATATTTTAGTTTTGTTACACAATGACAAAACTTTCACTCTGTACGCTCGTTTTTATGAGCACCACACGAATTCTAAATAAAAAATATGAGAAAATCTTTTAAACTTTTTCGTTTTACCTGTTGGATTAATACATGAATTTTAGTATGCATACATTTTTCATTTCCCCTCATTTACTAAAAATGTGGACACTTTTTGCTTCCGGAATCGAAATGTCAACATGTCAACTACCAATGTTATGCAATGTTATATATGTACGCCTTTATTGATAGAAACTGTGATTGGATCAATATTGCAGAAGACAGATACAGGGTACAACTAGCTAAACAACAAAGTGATAGTGCAAATTGCAACGCGTAGCATAAGAAAACGCTGAATTAATTTTTTGTCACTACCACCACCCTCCAGTCTTCTGCATGTCTCTTTTACTCTATTCTCAAATTACAAATTAATTATCATTCAAATATTTTAGCAAAGAAGCAAACTGCATACCTGGATATCCTTCGATCTAGTCAAGTTGGGCTGGACAGGGAATTACTTACTTTCTGCCACTGACTGAATTATAGAAATGTTACATTTGACATGGCATGAACTTTTGTACAAGTCACTTATTCCATATCCTCTTTGTTCACAATCTAAAACGTCAACGTTTGTACTCAACACGTAAACAATTATGTATCATTGGTTAACTCACACACCTGAAACTTTGAACTTGATTAGAGGGATTTTATGCACGATATATATTTGAAACGTGTAAATCTGAGTGCAAAAGGTTTGCTGAGGAATTTTGTGCAAAAACACCGACTTTGGGAAGACAATTCACAGTCACAGTTTTTGTCAGCTGCTACCGCGTTCAAGAGCAAATAAGCATTAGAAAGATGCTAAAAGTCAACCTTGGTGCAACATCTAGTCTACAAGTTACAGTACAGTCTAGTACTTGGTGTGTTTTTTATGTGCAACAGGGTAGGTTTTCCGGAAGAGTTTCACCCATCTGCCCAAATTGGTGACCTAAAAGGGAATCTTCATAATTCGACGGTTCGATTGTTTACAGGATTTTTTCTTGACAAAATGCTAACTTTGCTGACTAGCCACTAGCAAAAAACAAAGTTTCATATCGCCCCAATCCGTCTCACTACAAGTTTTCAGTGTTCAGTAATGTAATTCTTTATTAGATAGACAATTTTCTTCACATTTATCAGGTTACAAGGTTTCGCAGTGTACACGGATTTATCAAAAATCACATTACATTAATAATAATAATTTCATACAACTTTAAGAATAACTATTTGATGAATTGTAAAACACACGATTTTGGATATATTTGTTTGTTTATATAATGAAATAGCTATCATATTTATAACTGTTGATTAATCAGTGGAAGATATGTTTATACTTTATTTAATGCTTTAGGTATTTGCGCATATGATAAAATGTTATTAATATTTTATAATTTCACCTGACAATTTTTCTCACAACTTAAAAAACAGTCCATCATATACAAAATCAAAAATGAGAAGCAAGAAACGGGAAAGTCGACTAAACATTATTATCAATTGACATCATCGACTAACGGATCTCCAATTTCAAACAGTAAAATTTTATTTTGCAATAATTGCTACTATCATTCGGGTTGCTCATGTTATGACGATTTCTCTCGGAGTTACATTCATAATTTTAATAATACTCCTTAATTCCTCATATAAATATCTTATACGATAAGAATAATTGTCAGTCTAGCACTCGCACAAATTATGATATAGGAAGATGTAAGAAACATACTGCAAGATTTTTAAACTAATCAGTTACAGTTCATTCGTGTAGAAACCGTATGAATGAGTATATATATATATATATATGACGCCTGTTGTATTGTAATATACAAATTTAATTTACAAATGTTTAAAAATATTTATGTTATGTTAAATGCATTAAATCTATAATCTACAGTATAGTAAGTGCGCTATGTAGCTAATTATACATGAATATCTAAATTTACGCTAAATTCTTCAAATATAGTTAGATTAGTTAAATATCATTTGATTTTTTAAAATATTATTCTTATGTATCAGTTTATCAGGCTTTGAAATCTTATCTTGTAAACACTTATCTTGCTGATGTTTACATGCTAAAAATCAATTCCTTATTTTTCTAAAAATCTTGGCTGTATGACAGATTTATTATATTTGATTTGCATCTTGTCTGCTAGTTGTTAATACATTGATTGCAATTACTTAAATGGACGCAGTAATATAGTTAAAAGTGTGTAACGTTGTATTACACTCATCTTTTCCTACCTTGCGAAGCGATAGAAAAAAACAAACCGTGAATCACAGGCAAATCGAAAAAGGCAAGTTATTAGAAATATTATACTCAACTAGTAAACTAGTTTATCTGTGTATTGATATAATAGTCGCTACATAAAACTGAATTACAGTTTAATTGAGGAGCTATATTGCTTTTCATCCCCAATCATTTATATCATCAAGTGAAACGACGCAGCATTGAAATGTAATAATACGTATTGCTTACCAGACATGACTACTGCATAATATATACTATGTATAACATGAATTATTACAGAATATAACTACGTAATTATATATGTAACTCTGTTCTATAAATCTGTACTTTCCCCTGCCGACGGTCGAACTTTTGGCGGTGGGGGAGGATTCGGCCGAGGAGGTCGATAAGGCACTCTGGAAGTTGGAGATGTCGGTTGATTGAATGGAAGAGACTTTGACCCACCTACAAATGTAGATATTTTCGATTAAATGAAATGTGCTATGACTTTTTTTATGAAAATAATGAATACAAATTAAATGTACCATTTCTGCAAACTTCACCAGAATCTTCATTCATGACAGGCGGATTATCTTTAGAACTTTCTGGATTGTCACTTTCCCCTCCACTGCTTAGTTCATTTAGCGGTGAAGCAGCATTGACCACGGTTACTGCAGCAGATCCCCCCAATAAGCCTTTGTTTTGTGACTGGGTTCTCTTAGGAAGATCTCTTGGTTTTGCCATTAACGAAGGTCGCTCACGAGCCACTGGTGGTTGATGTCCTTCTTTTCCAGCAGTTGGAGGACTACTTCCATGAATTATACTGGACCGGGGAATCGGAACAGGGGGATTAGGTGCACCACTTGACTGCTCTGGCTTCACCATAGGACTATTATTATTGTCACAGTGAAGGACAGAAGACATTTCCAAACTGGTTTTACTAATTTCATCAGACGATTCTTCACCAGATTTATCGGTACTAGATTTCCTAATTTCTTGCTCCAATTTCTCGAACCCAATGTGAAACTCATTTCCCTTTTCTGGCTCTGACTGTGCTGCATTATTGGATGCTGGAGGTAAGCTTACCGGGGCAACTGGAGGCTGTGGAGGAGGAACATTTGGCGCAACGCTGAATATACTAGGCGGTCGAGGAGCTCTCTGATTTTTATATGAATTGTCAGTGCTGAAATGGCGTGGAAGACTGGAAAATTGATTGGCTGCGTTGGGAAATGCATTACTTGAATTGGTGGAGCTATCTATATTATCAGTTGTGTTATGGCGAACTGGGCTTGGATGATCCCCACCAGTTGTAGAGGTAGAAGTTGGACTATCAATGCTTGCGGATGTCTTGAAAGAGGATTTATATTTCAAGGGAGATGGCTTTGGAGGTGGTTCATTGGGTTGGACAGGCACATTGGAAAATCTAGCACGGGATGTCGCATCAAATTGTGGTTGCGGTGGTTTTGGTGGAGCCATTGATGGTGGGCGTCCTGTTGGTAATGTTGATTCTGATCCTAAATTCAATTTTCTATTGGCCACTTGACTAGGACTGGGAGGAACCCAAATACCTCCTTCACGTTTTTCTTTCTCTACGCCTGGTGACATACTCGCCTTGACTCCAGGAGAGGATGGTTCACCCATTAATTGACTATTTCTAACATTACTTTTAAAGCTATTAGTCTTTGTTAGTTGTGCACTGTGGTCTTTCTCTGCTGATGTATCTCTTTGTGGAGTTGGACTTGTTTTGTTGATTAGAGCTGGAGGAACCGGGGCTGGTTTGTTTTTTCTTCTTAAGACAGGCTTAGGGCTGCCGTGGGGAGGGCTTTGTTCATCAATACTACTGCTGGATTGTGAACGCTTAATGCTCGATGAATTTTCCATTGATTCGTTGGCTTCATCTATTGTGGCAGGTGTGGTACCATACAAGCCATTAGATAAGTTTGTTGATGTCCTTTCTTGTTCTGATGGTCTTGCACACGTGACAAAGAAATCAATTTCTGAAACCCAACAACATCACCAGTTTAGTTTATATTGAAGAAACTACCCATGCAAAACAACACTACCAAATTTTATTAGAACAAACCTTCGGGGAAAAAATAGTCGCAGTATGAAACCAATTGGTCCAATACTGAACTATAATGATGTGTCATGGTCATGTTCAAACCCATCGGATTATTGCATTTCAATG
>Ga0181463_1000115_pt1 | contig 17162 bp, 18 predicted proteins | sample InSIn1gowninarea_FD_119071 | JGI IMG/M metagenome (GOLD analysis project Ga0181463, IMG submission 119071) | Clean room microbial communities from NASA Spacecraft Assembly Facility at Jet Propulsion Laboratory, Pasadena, California, USA -... ... | reverse complement strand
TGAAGAAGGAATCATAGAAAAGATCAAACATCTTTTTTAGAAGACTTTCGGTATTATATTTTACCCAGCTTTCCCGCTACTATCAACATCGTTGTGTCACTCACTTTTACTTGTCGTAGTTCATGCAGCGAAATTCATGACTGTGTCGAAAGAAGGAATTATAAGTACACTGCTTCTTAAAACGTAAATTGCGCCTCAATTAATTCTGATGGAGACGAACTGCCAATATATAGGTTACGACAGTACCGGTTATTTTTCTAAGATGATGATTGATTATGTGAGAGGCAATGAAAAATTAAAACCATTCTATAAATACCCTGTATCCCTTGATGGAATCAAAGCTTCAATAGAAGCAAGAAAACAATTTGATACTCCCCGCGATTTACTTGTCCAGGAATTAAGCAAACAATACCAACACATCACCCTGGCTGAGAAGCAACAGCAAAACCTACAGTCTCTTTTAGATAATGACACCTTCACTGTTTGCACTGCCCATCAGCCTAACATTTTTACAGGCCCGCTTTATTTTATTTACAAGATTTTACATGCCATCAAGCTTGCAGACCACCTCAATAAAAAAATACCGGGAAGCAAGTTTATTCCAGTTTACTACATGGGCAGTGAAGATGCCGATCTTGATGAGTTAGGCCATATCAACCTGAAGGGTGAAAAGCTGGAATGGGAAACGCAACAGACCGGCGCTGTCGGACGAATGAAGGTAGATAAGCAACTAATTAAGCTTATCGACGGAATTGCCGGGCAAATAGAAGTGCAGCCACATGGCAAAGAATTAATTAGTCTTTTTAAAGAAGCTTATAAAGAAGGTGAAGCGATACAGCAATCGACTTTAAAGCTGGTAAACGAATTGTTTAAAGACTTTGGACTATTGGTACTTATACCAGATAATGCTGAATTAAAAAGACAATATAACCCGGTAATAAAAAAGGAACTGCTTGAACAATTTTCTCATTCTATAGTAGAAAAGACAGGTAGCAGGCTGAATGATCATTACAAAGTCCAGGCAAGTGGAAGAGAACTGAACTTGTTTTATTTGACCGATACAAAGCGTGAACGAATAGAGAAACAGGGTAGCATCTTTAAAGTAGAAGCTTTAGGACTTTCATGGAGCCAGGAAGAAGTATTGGCTGAGGTAGATGCTCACCCCGAAAGATTTAGTGCAAATGTTATTTTACGCGGACTTTTCCAGGAGACCATTTTGCCGAATATTGCTTTTATTGGTGGCGGAGGAGAGGTTGCTTATTGGTTGGAACTAAAAGAAGTGTTTGAAGCTTGTAATGTTCCTTACCCGATGTTAATAGTAAGAAATTCATTTCTGCTCATCGATAATAATGCAAAGAAGTCAGCAGAGAAACTTAGTTTTTCTATAACTGATTTTTTTAAGGAGGCAGAGAAACTGTTTAACGCTTTGGTAAAGAGAGAAAGTACGCAACAGCTTACGTTGAGTAAAGAAAAAGAAGATTTACAGTCGTTTTATAACCATTTGAAAGAGGTGACAGATAAAATTGATGTTACGTTATCACAGCATACTCAAGCTTTAGGAACCAAGGCCTTTGAAAAGCTGGAAGCACTTGAGAAGAAAATGCTACGGGCCGAAAAACGAAAGTTTGAAGCACAACAGCGGCAGATAACCAAACTTCGCCAACAATTATTTCCGTCGAACAGCTTACAGGAAAGACAGGAAAACTTTGCAAGTTTTTACGGTAAGTATGGTAAAGAATTACTACGAGAGCTGTATAATTCTTCTTTGACTTTAGAACAACAGTTTGCTGTATTGTCTCTAGACTAAAACGTCACTCGCTGTTTTACGAATCGAAGCCGTTCGGCCAACCTTGATTTGACAGAACTTTAATTTTTTCTTCTACAGCACTTTCCTGTGTCTGCATAAAATCCGTTATTCTTTGCGATAGCTTATCGTCTGCTATTGCCAACATTTTCGCCGCCAATATCCCGGCATTCTTTGATGCATTTAGAGCAACTGTTGCCACCGGCACCCCATTCGGCATCTGCAAGATAGAAAGAATAGAATCCCACCCATCAATGCTGTTTGACGATTTTACCGGTACGCCAATAACCGGAAGTTCAGTAATGGCAGCAACCATGCCTGGAAGGTGAGCGGCCCCGCCGGCGCCGGCAATAATCACTTTTAAGCCGCGGCTACGTGCTGTTTTTGCATACTCCACCATTCTTAAAGGCGTACGATGAGCCGATACTACCGTCAACTCGAAAGCTACTTCGAAATCTTTCAATACATCTGCGGCAGCCTTCATTACCTGCAGGTCGCTGTCGCTGCCCATAATTATTCCAACAAGAGGACGTAGTGAGGTTTTATTGTCAAGTTGCTCTGCCATAAATACTTTGCTTCGATTTTTGATGAGAGGTAAAGGTAACTACAGATCATAAAATATATTCGAAAGAAGAAAAGCGGTTTTTACGACTGAAGACAACTTTGTAAAGTAAAGAAGGATCGAATATGCAACTGTATAGAGAAAAGGGCTGGAAGAATTAAACTGTACTATTGCTATTACAAAAAAAGAGGCTGTTTTAGTCAGCCTCTTGTCATAATATTTGCTTTTCAATTTTATGGCGTTCCTTCAGTAACATTGTCGTTGCTATCGCTTCCAAGGCTGTACTGGGCGTTTTCTTCATCGCCTTGCCCCATCGCATCATTGTCAAGGTCTTCCTGGTTCGTTGCCGTATCCAGGTCTCCTCCCGATACATCTGTTGCGAGGCTTCCTTCATTCAGTGTTTCTCCTTCGTTATCGGCTCGATCTAATTCTGACTGTCGGAGCAGTGGATCTTCATCCGGCATATCTTCATCCGCTCTTTTTAAGAGTGTCTTCTCTGTCGGGGTTACATCTGCCTCGTTACCCATTACAAGGTTGGTATCCTCGTCGCCCTCATCATCATCAAAAAGACCCAAGCCCTCCTCGTCATCTGATGAAATGGTTGTATCTGCCATTTCGCCTATTACAGGAACAACGATATTTTCCTGCCCGGGAATATCACTTACATCAGGAAGATCAATGACTACTGTTTCCGTTTTCATCTTTTCTTCGTCCTGTGGTGAGTCGTGAATATCATCACTCATCAGTTTATTTTGCCTTGTGATATTTACATCGCTGCTATTGGAAGTATTGCCAGGAACTGCCGCATTATCGTTGGTACTCATAATCTTGTTTAGCACAATCGTTAAAAAATCTGTGCCACTCCAACGGCTTCGTTTGGTTCCGCTGTAGAGTTTCTACAAGTAAGCGAGTTTCAAGATGCCGGAACTTTCTGATCATAATAAATAAGAAAGATCTGCTTCGGGAAGAATTTCGTGTTTTGCTACGTCCCTGCTGTTGCCTGATGTAATAACAAAACCAGGTACACTTCCGGTAAATCTCACTATTCCGTTTTTCATTTGCAATGCAGTTCCTTCCGGCAAACAGACGATCGGTACACCTGGATTTATTATCGCAAATTCTGTCAGTCGCTGATCGCGTGTTTCTCCATTATGGCCTTCCAGTTTTTGATTTAGGTAGTGAGGATTGATCTGGAAGGGAAAAAATCTGAAAGCTTTAAAACTTTTAGGTTCAATGATGGGCATATCGTTCGTGGTGCCGATGGTTGCGCCGGCGATATTAGACCCTGCGCTCCAACCGATATAGGGCGTTCCCGCCTTCACCTTTTCGCGAATTACGTCCAGCAATTGGTATCGGTACAGGTGATGCAACAACTTAAAAGTGTTACCGCCTCCAATCATAATCACTTCACTTTTTTCAATAAGATCCCTCGCATTTTCACCGTAGGCTACCTCGATGTTATATGGCAATTGCTGTAATCCTTTTTTAACCATTGCCCCATATTCGTCGTATTGATTATCTACAGAAGCAAACGGGATAAAGGCAATATTTAAATTAGATAAGCCGAGAAATTCACCAATTACCGGCGCTGCGGTTTCCAGGTAAGCGGAGTTTCCTGTTCTTGAACTGCTGAAGGCTAAAATTCGGGTGTCAGACATTGTAGGAGGATTGATCGAGCTGTTAAGGCCGGCAGCAAAAATAGCGGCTTTTTCCATTCACTACTATTGGCTCAGTGCAGCCAGATGAATAACATCGAAGGGAATGGGAGTGAGGATGAAACACTATAAAATAAAAAAGCTTCTTGATGATCGATCAAAAAGCCTGGATAGTGAGTTGTTTTATGAAAACGATGTAATAATGCTACTGCGGTCGTTGTTTGTTTTTAACGGTTTCTACGTGCTTTATTACCATATCAAGTGTCATTGCTTCTAATGTTGGTTCGCCCTTTTGTCGCCACTTTTGTGCATCCATTACAAGGTTAAACAGGTTATTGTATTCTTTATCTGTTTCTCCCGGTAAGTTCAGGTTTTTAAAGAATTTTACTTTTGAGTTATTTAACATCTGAATACGGTTTGTGGGTTATATTTCATATTAACGTTAGCGTTATCAGTTCATTGTTATATAATAGAAATTTTTTTTAGATTTTGAGAAGAATGGAATGAGTTCTTGATGAGATAGGTAAATAACAAGAACTGTAGCCCCAAAAAGATTGAATGAAGGAAGGGACGTAAGTAAGCATTACAGGAGACGAGATGCGTATAAAAAGAAAAGTCTCCTTAACAGGAGGCCTTTCATTAGGACATTTTTTTTAAACGTCTGGATTTTAATAAATATTGGATGTGGTGATAGGTTAGAACGGCCACATATAAAACAATACAAATGTCAGGGTTCGAAGCAAAAGAGCCTGACCGGATAAGTTAAAATAATGTCCGGAAAAGACAAATAACGATTTTTTTAAAATATTAAACCCCGCTTTTGGCGGGGCTAACTCTTTTGTTTTTCCTGGTGTTAATGACGGTTTTTCAAGCCGGTTGGAAAATCAATCAACCTTTGTAACAAGGATTTTTTGGATTTCGTTGGTTCTTCAGAAATTGGATAAAACGGGGCTTTTCATAATGGATTTCAGAAAGGTGCCGGATTAATGACGGGAACAAAAGTAGGGCTGCAAATTCTATCTCGTTGATCTTGAAAGCTTTTACTATAACCAGATCGGACAATTGTTTGCTTTTTAATCTTTTAGAAGATCCGGTCTGCGTGCTTTTGTTCTTTCTATCGACTGGTTTGTGCGCCATTCATCTACTTTCTTCGGATCGCCGGTTAGTAATACGTCAGGCACTTTCCAACCTTTAAAATCTGCCGGTCTCGTATAAACGGGCGGGGCCAGTAAATTGTCCTGGAAAGAGTCGAACAAAGCAGAAGTCTCGTTACTTAAAACACCCGGTATTAACCGCCCGACTGCATCCACCACCACAGCAGCGGCAAGCTCGCCTCCGCTTAAGACATAGTCGCCAATAGATATTTCCATAGTTACATAATGCTGTCGTATACGCTCATCAATTCCTTTATAATGTCCGCAAATGATTAGCAGGTTTTCTTTCAGTGATAGTCTATTCGCTGTTTTCTGATTGAACAGTGCGCCGTCGGGAGTCATATAGATGATCTCGTCGTATTTCTGGTTTTCCTGTAGCTTGTCAATTGCATCTGCAAGTGGCTGGCACATCATTACCATTCCAGCTCCTCCACCAAATTGGTAGTCATCTACCTGCTTTTGCTTGCTTGTGCTGAAGTCGCGAAGGTTTATAACGTTTACTTCAAACAGACCTTTTTCTTTTGCACGCTTTAGAATAGAGTGGGAGAAGGGGCTTTCGAGTAAAGCAGGAACAACACTCAATATGTCAATTTTCATCTGGCGAAATTACTGCAATATCCCTCCGCAGGAAGGATGATAATATTAGTGGTATTGTAAGGGTTGGAGGTGACAGCGCATCGTGAACAGTCGGCGGCATTGAAGCCGATGAAGGAGTTTAACTGAATGGAAAATTTTGACTGCTGTTAAAAGTCTTCGACAAAGTCATCCAGGTCTCTTCTTTCTTTTTTTGTTGGCCGGCCAATTTTGCTAAGCCTTTTTCCTGTATGGAAAGCAGCTGCCTGGTTTTTAACCGGCTCTAACTCTTCAGAAGGAGTTAAGTCGATATAATACTTTATCGCTTCAGAATATTGTAAACGGTTTGCTAACAGACCAGTGACCTTTATGATCCATTTTCTTGCTTCCGTTCTTATTTCGTATTCATCACCTACTGAAACAGTCTTGGATGCTTTTACTGCATCACCATGTAGCCTCACTTTGCCCTTCTCACAGGCTTCTGCTGCGAGGCTCCTTGTTTTGAACACCCTGATCGACCATAAGTATTTATCAATTCTTAATTTTTCTTTTGCTTCTGCCATTGTCTACACAATTATTGCTGTTGTGGTAACAAAATTAGCTTTATTAATAAAAGCTGAAAAATGGTTTACTGTTAAAACGGACCGTCGCAACAACTGATGGTTCATATTCCATGCCTGTAACAAAAAAATCCCGGCAAAAGATTTTCACCGGGAAGAAGTGCAACTTTGATTGTTGTTATTTTTTTAGCTCTGCAAAGTATTGATGAAAATAAGGGATGGTCTCGATGCCCTTATAAAAATTAGCAAGGTCGAATTTTTCATTAGGGCTATGCAGGTTGTCGCTGTCTAAACCAAAGCCTAGGAAAACTGTTTTCAGCCCTAACACACTTTCAAATAAGGAAGTGATGGGAATGCTGCCGCCGCCGCGAACAGGGATCGGTGCTTTGCCAAACGTCGTTTCGATGGCTTTAGCCGCGGCCTGGTATTCAATGCTATCAACAGGGGTTAAATAAGGGTCGCCGCCGTGATGCTCGGAAGCCTTTACTGTAACATAAGGAGGTGCGATAGACTCGATGTGTTTGATAACAAGTTCGGTCATTTTTGCGCTTGTTTGATTGGGCACCAAACGACAGCTGATCTTTGCGAAAGCCTTCGACGGTAAAACTGTTTTCGCACCTTCACCTGTGTAGCCACCCCAGATACCATTCACTTCCAGTGTTGGACGAATGCCGGTTCTTTCATTGGTCGTATAGCCTTTTTCGCCCCACAGTTCTTTCACGCCAAGATCTTCTTTATACTCGTTTTCATCATATGGAGCTTTCGCCATTTCGGTCCTTTCTTCACCGCTTGATTCCAGTACATCATCATAAAAACCGGGTATCGTTATGTGGTTGCTATCATCATGTAAACTGGCGATCATTTTTGCAAGAATAGTGATGGGATTAGCAACGGCACCGCCATACACTCCACTATGCAGGTCGCGGTTAGGACCTGTAACTTCTACCTCTATATAGGTTAATCCGCGAACACCAACATCTATGCTCGGCGTTTGTAGACTAAGCATTGCAGTGTCACTGATTAATATAACATCAGCTTTCAGCAAATCTTTTTTCTCTTTTATAAATGTCGCCAGGTTAGGGCTGCCAACTTCTTCTTCACCTTCTATGATGAATTTTACATTGGTGGCAAGGCTATTCGTTTGAACCATTGTTTCAAACGCTTTTATATGCATGTAGAATTGTCCTTTATCATCGCACGCGCCTCTTGCGTAGATTTTTCCATCCTTTATAACAGGTTCAAATGGGCCGCTGTGCCATAAGTTTAATGGGTCGGGCGGTTGCACGTCGTAGTGTCCGTACACGAGCACTGTTGGTAATGATGGGTCTGTTATTTTTTCGCCATAAACAACCGGGTGGCCGGCTGTCTCAAATATTTCAGCTTTGCCTGCACCTGCCTGTAATAACCTTTCTTTTACAGCATTTGCACATATGGTCATATCTGCTTTATGTTCGCTCCTGGCACTAATGCTGGGTATGCGAAGCAATTCGAGCAGTTCGTCTAAAAAGCGGTCTTTATTCTGCGATTGATATTCTTTCCAGGCCTGCATAAGTCAAATTTTTAAATCAGAAAATAGAAATGCGTGACGAAGATAGTTACTAAAAATAAAAGCGGGTAATGAGAAAGTATGGGCTCTCTTTTGATGTTGGCATAATAATTAAGATCGGTTTAAAGTAAAAAATTTTACCTTTAAACCGATCGGCAAAGTGGCAAACTTTTGTTTCTATTGCATGATCAAATTTTAAAACCAGTATCAATATTTTAAAAGAAAAAAAATGAAAAAGCACCTTTTATCCATATCCCTTGTAGCCTCGGCCATGTTTTTGTTTTCGAACTGCAGTAAAGACGACTCATCACCTGCAGCTTCATCAGGCAACTTTTCCCCGCTAACTTCAGGCAGCAGCTGGACCTATAAATATTCAGAAGGAACGTCGGCTTCGAATAATATAACTGTTACCGTAACAAATCGTGATACGGTCGTTGGGGGCAAGACATATAAGGTCTTGACCAGCTCAGATGGAACAACCAGTTACCTTGCAAAAACCGGCAGCGATTACTATCGTTTCGGTTCATTTCCATCTGTTGGAATAAACAGTTTCGAGGAGTTGTATTTGAAAGATAATAAGGGCGTAAATGAAACATGGACTAGCGTTGCCAATTTCGTTTTCAGTGGTCAAAACATAGCAGCTAATCTTACTTATACTATTAAAGAAAAAGGCGTGACCCGTACAGTGAACGGAAACGTTTTTAATAATGTAACACATGTTCGTCTTGATATATCCATTGCAGGCAACGTTCTTGGTGGTGGCGAATTCTTTTACCAGGATGGCGTTGGACTTATAGAAGACTCTATTTTAGTCACCCCGCCTTTTGGCTCTGCTTATACTTCTAAAGAAGAAATAGTTTCTTACAATATAAAGTAGTATCTGCTGAATCAAGATTAATTAAAAGCAATACGTTTTGAAATATTGTTGAACAAGCATTAGGTCTTATTTCAACATCGTTGTGTCACTCACTTGTACTGTTTATCGCTATTGGAAGAAGAGATTTATTAAGTTATTTATTAGTCTTTAAGAACCAAAAGCTTGTGCAAAATGATCAAACGATAAAGTTTTCATAACGCTCGAAACTAGCCTCAAATTTTTTTTGATATTTCAGTTTACTTACTACATTTGCTTCACGATTGTGCACATTGCCATCTATCAGCCTTTGTCGGTTTTTCCTCAGTACTATATAGGAGAGACTTGCAGAGGCTGAGCCAATTATGGGGCATCCTTTTTTAACCTGTGCATTTGATTCGTAAGTAAGTTTTCGAGGGTCCATTCTACTTTATGCTCAAATGGATGTTGTCTTACGGGGCATGAGAATTTATCGCACAAGCGGCAACTGAAAGCAAGGCATCCGTCGGTATGAACAAAGAATTCAATCGCAGTACCGAACTCTTTTATAATAAGATTCATGAGCGTATCAATTTCTCCCTGCGCCTCATGTACATTTAAATACCACGGAATAGTCAGGTGACAGTCAATATGCAAGTGACTTCCATATTTAATGATCCGGAAGTTGTGCAGATCAATCCAGTTAACACGACGGTTCTTATTTAAGAAAGTTACAATGTCCTGGAGCAACTGCATGTCCTGTTCATCCATGATGCCTGCAAGAGATTCTCTTATTATTTTATAGCCGTTGAAGATGATGTACCCGCTCATGAAAAAAGCGATCAGCTTATCAAGCCAATACAATTTTGTCACGATCATTAGTAACAAACCAACAATGATGGCCAGGGTAGAGTAGGTATCGGTTTGCAGATGTCTTCCACTTGCCTGTAAAGCAAGTGAATGATTTTTCTTGCCTATTTTAAGACATACAACACCAGCGAAATAATTTAAGATTGCTGTAATTGCCACCATTATCAAACCAGCATCCAGCTTACCAAGTGGGTTAGGAGTAATGAAATTTTTTACTGTTTCGTATAGAATTAAAACACCCGCGGCAACGATTAAAGTTCCTTCGACAGCAGCAGAAACAAATTCCGCTTTTCCGTGGCCGTAGGGATGTTCTTCATCGCTTGGTTTTGCGGCAATGTATAAGCTGTATAATCCTATTCCACCCGCCACTACGTTCACTATGCTTTCTAATGCATCGGTCAATATAGCAAGAGAATGAGTAAGATAATATGCGACTACTTTGGCAATAAAAAGAACAACCGACAAAGCCGTTATCCACTTCTGCACTTTTAAATTATATCTTGCTGCCTGCAACTGGTGATCCTTTTTTACGGGTGAATACTGTAATTGCCATTGCGACTTAAGTAGAAAAATCGTACCTGATAACGTAAGATGTTATAGCAATAAAAAAGCACTGCAAATGTAGCAGCGCTTTTTTATTCAGCCGGAAAGGTTGAGGTAATTTATGGTTTTTTTGTTCAGCCGAATTATCTTAAATGAGGAGCTTTTGTCTGGTGGTGGAATGGGTTTTTCAAGCAGTTAGGAACAAATAAAATACTACTTGCCTGCGCTATCGAAACGGTCGCTTACAAACTTCCAGTTAACAACATTCCACCAGTTGGTGATGTAGTCTGGCCGCTTGTTTTGATATTTAAGATAGTATGCGTGTTCCCACACGTCGAGGCCCAACACCGGGAAGCCTTTTAGTTCGCTTATATTCATTAGCGGGTTATCCTGGTTAGGTGTCGATCCGATTTTCAGTTTTTTATCCGGAGTCATTACAAGCCATGCCCAGCCGCTGCCAAAACGATTTTTTCCTGCATCGCTAAACTGCGTAGTGAAAGCTTCAAATGATCCAAAGTCTCTTTGAATAGCAGACATCAACCCTTGTTCCGGCTTTGCATTTTGCTTAGGACCCATGATCTTCCAAAACAACTCGTGGTTATAGTGTCCGCCGGCATTGTTACGCATTTTTGCTGAGTACTTTGATATGTTTCCCAGCAAACTTTCCAGACTGGTGTTACTGGTATTCACGCCTTCGGCGGCAGTAGCTTCAGCAAGGTTTTTGGCGTACGCTGCCGCGTGTTTGGTATAATGAATTTCCATAGTAAGTGCATCTATGGAAGGCTCAAGCGCAGAATAGCCATAAGGTAATGGTTGCTGTGTGTACGGAACAGGAGCCACATTAAAAGGCATCTCTTCAACGGTTTTAAACGAAAATACCGATGGCAAAACAGTCGCTGAGAGTCCCAGCGCAACCCCCGCTTTGCCGGTTTTTTCAATAAAATTTCGCCTTGATAACTGTTCTTTTTTCATATAAAAAGTTTTAGTCGTTAATTCTTTTGGTTCTAAAATTAGCTAAAAAGAGCCTAAGCTTTTTAAACGCCCTGTAATAGTATTCCTGGTTAAAGAGTTGAGAGTCTTTCATTGCTTTGTAAGTAAGGAAGCAACTGATAGGGATTAAGACCGCCGTAGAAAGCCACATCCCGGCAAAAGGAGACATTACTCCACCTTTTACAAATTTCTCCCCGAAAGTGTTCAGCAGGTGAAAGATCACAAAAAAGATCACTGCAAACACCAATGGCGTTCCCAGGCCTCCCTTACGAATGATAGAACCTAGCGGCGCGCCAATTAAAAATAAAATAATGCACGCAACGGCCAGCGTAAACTTTCGATGCCATTCTATCTGGTGATACATTATTTCTTTTTGTTTGCTGTCGTAATCAGTAGCTATCAGGTCAATGTTAGACTTGGCAGAACTGATGGTTATTTTAGCGCGGTCGGTTAAAGCGGTCTTGGCTGAGTCGGGAAGAACCTGGTCAATGCTTTTAATATTAGGTAGAGTTTTAGGATCGACCTTGACCAAGCCAGTATCGGCATATTTGGGAAAGGTAAAGTAAACAGAAACTTCATTCTGCGATCGCTTTTCATAAAAGGTTTGAGTGTTCCTCAGGGAGTCAATGGTTTTACCCAGTTGTCTTACGCTTAGCATTTTATAGTTATCCTTAAAAGCACTGTCCGATGTCTTGTTCATCTGGAAACTACTCAGATCTAACATCTTCTTATACTCTTTAAAGCCCAGCCTGATCAGCTCAGTGTTCGTGGTTAACCGGCCGCCTTTTTCCTGGTAGCGCCACCCGTTCTTCAAATCAAATTCCAGCTTGTTGCCTGGCGCCACTTTCATAACCCCGCTTTCTGCTACCAGGCTGTAATCCTGCAGCCCGTAGCTTTTTTCATAGATGATCACGTTTTTAATCGTGTTGCCATCCTTTGACTTCTGGCCGATCTTAATTACATAACCTTCGATCTTGTCGTAAAAAATTCCTTCTTTAATGTCAAAGGCCGGCTTTGATACTATAATATCATATTTTAATGTATTTAGCTTTAGCGCAGCTACCGGCATGATGTTATTGGCAAACAGAAACGAGATCCCCGCAATCAGCACTGCCACAATAAACAAAGGTTGCATAAAGCGAAGTAGGGGAATACCGGCCGATTTTATAGCAACCAGTTCAAAGCTTTCGCCAAGGTTGCCAAAAGTCATGATAGAAGAAAGCAACAGTGCAAGAGGCAATGCCAGCGGAACCCAATTGATGGCAACCAAACCTGTTAGATGACCAAGCGTTCCTATATCTAATCCCTTACCCACCAAATCATCTATATATAGCCAGAAAAACTGCATTACCAGTACAAATAACGCAATGAAGAAAGTTGCAAAGAAAGGCCCGATAAAAGCTTTTATTATTAAGGTGTCAAGTTTTTTAATCACTTTGCATTACGGTTTAAAACCTGTTTCGTCAAACGCAAATGTAATGTTTAGATGGATGCAGACTTGCCGATGAAGGGCCACACCAGTGATATTAACAAACATGTTCATTTATAGGTAATATGATAACCACTCTTGGCGAATATGAAATGCAGCTTGTTACCGATTCAAACATACTCATCACTAAAAATAGCATCATTCGAAAGGTGTACGAGATGTTTGGAGGATTGTCAGAAGATTATAAGAAATTGCTGCAAGAGGTTGACCTGATACTTCCGACGGAAATTGGACCGAAGATTTCAAGAGGTGAAAATTATAATGGTTTGCCATATGTAATACTTGATTATCCAAGACAGTTTGGAAAGGCAGATGTGTTTGCTATCCGGTCTTTTTTCTGGTGGGGAAATTTTTTCAGCATCACTGTGCAATTGGCAGGAGAATATCAACAAAAGTGGGCAGTACCCCTGGAAACCGCAATAGGTGCCGGCGCATTTGAAGGCTGGTCAATCGGCAGTGCTATTGATCCCTGGCAACATCATTTTGACGCTGACAATTATACGCCGATCCATCAGCACAAAACATACGGGCTTTCAGATCTGCCTTTTATCAAGCTTGCAAAAAAAATCCCACTTAATAAGTGGGATGAAGCGGAAATCTTTTTTAGCGAAAATTTTTCTTTTCTGATCAACACTCTTAGTGCATCAGGCGCCAATTCTATGTAAGAGGTCCTTTACCTGGTATTCCCACAATTGACTTTGATCTTTAATTTCTTTTTTCTCTGCAAAATCTTTAATGACCAATATCGTTTGATTTGTTACTTCAGATTTTTCAATTTCAAATTCAAAGAATTCTTCTTTAGGTGCGTCCAGCCATTGAAAGCGAACAGATTTATTTTCTGTCATATCAACCAACTGTGCTTTTTCTGTAGAATTATTCCATGTAAAAGTGAAGACATGCTCTTTGTTCTCATCAACTTTATCGGCAAACCATTCGCCTAAGCCCGCGGGCGTAGAAAGGAATTCAAATAAAATACTCGGTGAACATCTTACCGGGTATTCTAACGTATACAATTGTTTTTTGCTCATAATAATCTATTGTCGTAGAAACGAAAGTTTGCAATAATATAAAATTAATAATAGAGCCAAAATATTTTTTTGAAAAGGCGTTTTTAAGGAGCTGCTAAAGGCCATTAAAGTACCGTTTATACGGTAATAAAACCATTAAAATTTTTTTATTGAATAATGTTCTAACACTGTGTTATTAATTTTTTTTTGTTACGTAAAACCTTCTTACTTTGGTGTTAAGAATCTCCCCCCAATACTTCATAATAATTATCCAATTCAGTTACCCAAAAACAAAAAGCATTATGAGTATGCGCCAACTTAAGATCACGAAGTCTATTACTAACCGTGAATCTCAAAGTCTTGAAAAGTATTTACAGGAGATTGGAAAAGTAGAACTCATAGCACCGGAAGAAGAAGTCGCATTGGCAATCAAAATTAAGGAAGGAGATCAAAAAGCTCTTGAAAGACTAACCAAAGCTAACCTGAGATTTGTGGTTTCAGTAGCGAAGCAGTACCAGAACCAGGGACTAACGCTTCCGGATTTAATAAACGAAGGAAACCTGGGACTTATTAAAGCGGCCCAACGCTTCGATGAAACAAGGGGATTTAAGTTCATTTCTTACGCCGTTTGGTGGATACGCCAAAGTATTCTTCAGGCACTTGCAGAACAAAGTCGTATTGTAAGGTTACCCTTAAATAAGGTAGGCCTGACCAACCGCATTAGCAAGGCGTATCAAATGCTTGAACAGGAATTTGAACGAGAACCGACGGCTGAAGAACTGGCAGATTTGCTTGACATAACAGCTGAAGAGGTATCCACCACGCTGCAAATGGGAACACGACACGTAAGCGTTGATAGTCCCTTGGGTGATGGAGAAGATAACACACTTATTGATGTATTGGAAAATTCAAACGCGGAAGCAGCCGATGAGAAACTTGTACACAGGGAGTCTTTGAAATTAGAAATCGACCGGTCTTTAAAAGCATTAACCGAAAGACAAAAAAATGTTATTTGCTTTTTTTACGGAATAGGAGTAGATCATCCGCTAAGTCTTGAAGATATAGGCGAAAGATACTCTTTAACCCGTGAAAGAGTCAGGCAGATAAAAGATAAGGCGATCACGAAGCTGCGAACAACATCAAGATGTAAAGAGCTGCGGGTGTACCTTGGATAGAGCTTTTCGACGATCCATTTTCTAAAATAAACCACCGGAACAAATTATGGTGAAATAACGTTGCTTTAAATATATTTGCATTTGTAAAGTGGATACTACAAGTATTCACTTTTTTATTGTTCTATACTCATAAATGAAGAGTAGTTAAAAAATAACATACAAAAATCTGAGACGATATGTTTGAAAGTTTAAGTGAACGGTTGGAAGGTGCCTTTAAAAACCTGAAAGGTGAAGCCAAGATAACGGAACTGAATATCGCAGCCACTGTAAAAGAAATACGACGTGCATTGGTAGATGCAGACGTGAACTATAAGATAGCTAAAGAATTTACAGATAAAGTAAAAGACATTGCACTTGGCACCAAAGTGATCAATGCGGTTAGCCCGGGTCAGTTGATGACTAAAATTGTAAAGGATGAGCTGGCCAACCTAATGGGTGGAACAGAAAGTGCGTTCAATACAAACGGAAATCCTGCAGTTATTTTAATAGCCGGCTTGCAAGGTAGTGGTAAAACTACCTTTAGTGGAAAGTTAGCCAACTACCTAAAAAGCAAAGGAAAAAGTCCATTGCTCGTCGCCGGTGATATTTACCGTCCTGCCGCAATAGATCAGTTGATGGTTTTAGGCGGACAAGTAGGAGTGGAGGTCTACAGTGAAAGAGAGAATAAAAATGCGGTTGAGATTGCGCAAAACGCGATAAAGGAAGCGCGGTCTAAAAATAAAAATGTCGTTATTATAGATACTGCCGGTCGTCTTGCCGTTGATGAGGTGATGATGACGGAAGTTGCCAATATTAAAAATGCAGTCAACCCGCAGGAAATATTATTCGTAGTAGATAGTATGACCGGCCAGGATGCCGTAAATACGGCGAAGGCATTTAACGACCGGCTTGACTTTAGCGGTGTTGTGTTGACCAAGCTGGATGGCGATACCCGTGGCGGTGCTGCACTTTCTATTAAGTATACAGTAGACAAGCCGATAAAATTTGTCAGCAGCGGTGAAAAGTTAGATACGCTTGATGTTTTCTATCCGGAGCGTATGGCCCAGCGTATCCTGGGTATGGGCGATATTACTACCCTGGTAGAAAAAGCGCAGTCACAATACGATGAAGTTGAAGCTAAGAGGTTGGAAAAGAAGATTCGCAAAAACCAGTTTGACTTCCAGGATTTCCTTGACCAGTTACAGCAGATCAAAAAGATGGGTAATCTGAAAGATTTGATGGCAATGATACCCGGGGTTGGAAAGGCGATCAAAGACGTTGATATCAGTGACGATGCTTTTAAAGGCATCGAGGCGATCATTAAAAGTATGACCCCTTACGAGAGAAGCAATCCGGATGAAATAAACCAGAGCCGTAAGTTGCGGATCGCAAAAGGATCGGGTAAGGACATGAACGAAGTGAACGCGTTTATGAAGCAATTTGACCAAATGCGGCAGATGATGAAGATGATGAATAAAATGCCAATGGGCATGGGGAAAATGCCGGGTATGAGGAGGTAGTTTTGAATCTGTTCGATATTATAACTTCATGAATAAAGAGCCAGCTAGCGGAAAGCTAACCGGCTCTTTTATTTTAGTTGAATAGCGTAGTTGTAAGCCGAAGTGAGTGACACAACGATGCTGAAAAAAGCGAAAAAGCAGGTAACAATAAAAATATACCGATAAATTGTGTACTCACTCTGTTCCGATGACCGAAAGATGGCGGACACTACAACAATTAACTTATTGTACAATAAGAACACATTATTTACTTCGGAAGTATTATAGTATAACTTTTCCCGGAGGCCACAGGCAAAGACCGACCTCTTAACCATGGATTGAAAAGCTTAAGCATTTTATAGTTTGAGCCATTATCGGCTGCCCAGCGGGCCAGATTTGGAATAGTTGAGGTAACGGCTATGGATCGGGTATCCATAGGAGGGTAGCCATTAGAATCATCGACCATGTATCCCATTTCTTTCGAGCTACCCATGAGGTATTTGAAGGTAAGTATCCTGAAAATATATTTGTTGGTTTCGTCAGGCAGTTGTAAATCGTAATAATACCGGGTATTTTGAAAAGTTGCCAAATCGTTTACCTTACCCATCCCGCAGTTATAAGACGCTGCAGCAACAGTCCAGTTTCCGAATTTAGCATACGCCTGTTTCATATACTTGCACGCCGCGTCGGTCGCTTTCATCAAATCGTAACGCTGGTCTACGTTGTCGTTTATTTCCAGGTTATACCCGGGGCCGGTATAACCCATGAATTGCCAAAAGCCACTAGCCCCAACTTTAGATTAAAGATTTTGCAGAGAAAAAAGAAATTAAAGATCAAAGTCAATTGTGGGAATACCAGGTAAAGGACCTCTTACATAGAATTGGCGCCTGATGCACTAAGAGTGTTGATCAGAAAAGAAAAATT
>Ga0181463_1000110_pt1 | contig 17498 bp, 18 predicted proteins | sample InSIn1gowninarea_FD_119071 | JGI IMG/M metagenome (GOLD analysis project Ga0181463, IMG submission 119071) | Clean room microbial communities from NASA Spacecraft Assembly Facility at Jet Propulsion Laboratory, Pasadena, California, USA -... ... | reverse complement strand
TACCGTTGATAACCTGCTAAAGCCCGAAAACAAAGCTCAGTTACAAGCCATCCTTAAATACCATGTAGTATCCGGAAAATGGGACGCTAATGAACTTAAAAAGATGATTAAGGATAATAATGGTAAAGCCACTATTAAAACCTTAAATGGCGAAAACCTTTATGCCAGCCTCGATGCTAACGGCAATATCTGGATATGGGATGAAAATGGTGGTAAAGCAATGGTCACTATTTCTAATGTATATCAGCAAAACGGTGTTATACATGTGGTAGATCATGTATTATTACCAAAAATGTAAGCTTTAACGTACCTCATACACCTTATCCCCGCCTTTGCGGGGATTTTTCATTTATGGTTAACAGTATCTACCAATGTTTTAACGACCTTTGCCCCTCAAAATTATTTCCCTTTTAGGGATAGGTGCATGAAAGCAAAAACACTTAAAAAAGACAAGGTCAACATTATTACATTAGGCTGTAGCAAAAACATGGTGGATAGTGAAGTGCTCAGCGGCCAGCTTCAGGCTAATGAAATTGATGTAATTCACGAGAGCAAAAAACGCGATCATAATATCGTAGTTGTTAATACCTGCGGTTTTATTGACAAAGCTAAAGAAGAATCGGTTAATACCATCCTTCAGCAAGTAGCCTTAAAGCAAAAAGGCAAACTGGACAAGGTGTATGTAACGGGTTGTTTAAGTCAGCGTTACCGCGAGGATCTGGAACAAAGCATTCCGGAGGTAGATGCTTTTTTTGGCACAATGGAGCTGCCTTTGCTTTTAAAGCAGTTTGAAGTAGATTATAAAAGTGAGTTATTAGGAGAACGTTTATTAGCAACACCTCCACATTATGCTTATGTAAAAATTGCAGAAGGCTGCAACCGTACCTGTGCTTTTTGTGCCATTCCGTTAATGCGGGGTGCCCATACCAGCCGAACCATAGAAGATATTGTAAAGGAAGCAGAAACGTTAGCTAAGCGGGGTGTAAAAGAAATTATGCTGATTGCACAGGAACTTACCTATTATGGTTTGGACTTGTACAAAAAACGGATGCTATCAGATTTATTGAAGCGGTTAAGTGATGTGCCAGGAATAGAATGGATTCGTTTACACTATGCCTATCCTCATAAATTTCCAATGGACATATTAGAAGTGATGCGGGAACGTGATAACATTTGTAATTATCTGGATATGCCATTGCAACATGCGGCCCATTTTCCGGATACTACATGGTATTTAAGGATGGCTTGTAACTGAGCTTTGTTTTCGGGCTTTAGCAGGTTATCAACGGTACCGGCAGGTAACATATCAAACGCTTCATTGGTGGGGGCAAATACGGTAAACGGGCCATTGCCTTGTAAGGCATCTACTAAACCGGCCGCTTTTACAGCCGCCACTAAAGTGGTGTGATCTTTTGAGTTGACTGCATTTTGAATAATGTTTTTGGTAGGATACATTGCCGCCCCACCCACCATTACTGTTTTTTGTGCAAAACTATTTACTGACATACTGATTGCTGCAAGAGCAATTAAAAGAATCTTTTTCATGATTGATTTGTTTGCTATCACTTACGAAAACCTTTATCCGGTTAGATTTAAAACAGAAAGAAAATTTTAAAAAAATATATTGCTGATTGTGTTTTTGATAAAGGTTTATATGTTTTGCAATGAGCAATAGATATATACTATCATCCACTTGTAGGGACATGCTGCCAGAATGTCCGCTACGCCAGATTCATTTAATGCTGGGTACTTCCCTTTATGCAAGAACGGACATGCAGGTGGTATGTCCCTACAGGTTAAAAAGGCATTGTAGGGGGGTGAAAAAAATCAATAGCCCATCGTACTATTAAACTGAAAAGGGTACAAGTAAAAAATAAGAAAGCTGACAGTACAAAATAAAGAGAGAGAAGCTATAAGATGTAGAAGCTGCTTAGCTGTAATAATGAACTACTATTAGCAGTGTAGTTATATTAAGAAGATGAACGAAGAAACTATCATTCAAAAAAAACTTTTACGGTTTGATAGAACAGCCGGTTCTGCATCATGGATGATATCTGATACGATCGTTCGCTATAGCCTTTTAAACCAAATAAACCGGCGGCATTGCCTTTATTAATGGCAATCTCCATATACCCTGCACTATTAAACATTACTAATTTTTCGCCTTGCGGCACATCGGCATAAGAGCCGCTGATGCGTTCTATTATTTCATCCCGTTTAAATACAATTTTAAACTTACGGCCTTTGCGCTGCTGCTCAAACTGTTCCTGTGTAATGTTTACAACTACGTTTTCAAAATTGTCAATAAAAATAATCTGTCCTTCTATCCAGCCTTCGCCCAGCAGTGGCCGCAAAGGGTTCTTTTCCAAATAGTCGGTATCAGGAATCCCTATTTTTTGAACAGGTTCGCCATTCGATAACTGGGTAATAGCTTTTGCAATAACATCTACATGATACAGCGTGTTTTTAACAGCTCTTTTATCTAACGGAATACCTATCACCATTTCCGGCTTATCTTCTAAAATCATGCTTAGCAAACCATTATCGGCACATAGCACATATTGGTCTTTATGAAAAGCAAACAACATTTGCTCCGGCTTCGATTCAAATAAATTTACCAATACAATATGATAGGTAAACTCCGGAAAGTTTTTTACAGCACTGCGGCATACATAAGCAGCCTGTGGATAATTAAAAGGAGAGAGGTTGTGCGATATATCAATAATGTTAAACTCCGGATTAATACGTAATAACCTGCCTTTAATAGCACCAATCAAATAGTCTTGCTGGCCAATGTCAGATGTAAGGGTTATTAAGGGCATTGAGTGAAATGTAAAATATAAAATGTAAAAGTTCTGCTACAAAAAGGTTGTTTTAAAAATCAAATTTCCTGTACTTATTTTACATTTTACATTTTGAATTTTACATTTTTTATTTTATGAGATCTCCGTTTTTAAAGTAAAATTTTTTTACCAGCTTGTCGGTAAGGGCCGGAAAAAACCGGTTCAGGAATACCGTTTCTTTACCTGTAAAGGTTAATACCAATGTACGCTTTTTATCTTTAATAGCTTTTAATATATGCCCCGCACATTCAGTCGCCGTCATCATTTTGCCTTCATCCATTGGGCTTTCGCCTTGTTGCCTGCCTTCTTTATTTAAAGCGGTATTACGAATGTTAGAAGCGGTAAAGCCAGGGCACACCCACATTACGTGAACGCCATCATCTATCAATTCGGTACGTATAGCTTCCAGCCACCCCTGTAACGCATATTTAGAAGCCGAGTAACCGCTGCGTCCTGGTAAGCCTCTATAACCTGCAATACTTGAAACGCCAACAATAGTGCCTTTACGTTCAATAAGGGAAGGGAGTGCATATTTGGTACAATAAACACTTCCGAAAAAGTTTACGTCCATAAGCTTGTGCAAAACCTCTACCGACGTTTCTTTAAACAAACCCCTCATAGATAATCCTGCATTGTTTATTAAAATATCTATGCCGCCATATACTTTTATAGTAGTTTCAATAAAACGCCTGCAATCATTTTCGCTGCTTACATCGGTTACGGTTGCATGCAATGGGTAGGAAGGATATTCGGATTGAAGGTTATATAGTTTATCATGGTTGCGGGCACAGGTAGCCACTTTAGCACCCTGAGATAGAAGCAGCTCCACCAATGCCCTTCCTATTCCGTCTGTACCGCCGGTTACTGCAACTACCTTATCTTTAAAAAAATCTGCCATGACTTCCTGATTAGAAGCGCAAACCTAACTTAAAATTCAGACTGTGTAAAGAGTTTACCTAATTAAACTTGACACGCCTGCTATCCACTTAAACTATCAATTGTAAATGTGGATAATTATTTGTAACAAAGCTCTATCATCAGTATTCATTAAACAATAGTAAACAGAAGTTACTGTCATCTGTCATCTGTCAACTATCCACTATCAACTATTCCTCAACGCACCTCTTTCCCATACTGTTCCCAATATCTTAAAACTGATTGTTCCTTCATTTTGGTTTCCAGTACAATATCCACTTCTTTTCCGTACGTATGGATCGGTTCATGTACCCAATCGGAGTGAGCTTCTTTTTTGCTGGCCGGGTCTTCATTTTCTTTACGGGAACTGGAGTAGTGAAAAACTGGCTTCACATCCCAGGTAGCATAAGCGGTTAAAAAAGCTTCTTCTTCTGTTTGGCGGCCGGGGTGCAGTTTATGGTGAAAGTAATCAAACACTATGGGCATACCTGTCATTTGGTGCAGGGGCACTAAATCCTCAACTGTATACAATCCTCCTTTATCATCATTTTCTATAGTTAACCGGCCTTGTAAAGAAGGCGATAATAAACTAAAGTTTTGGGCAAACCGTTTCAACGTTTCTTCTTTATTGCCATACGCCCCGCCTACATGAATATTTATTTTGTGCCAGTGGGTAGCAGGCAACCCCATAAGGTCAAAAATTTCAGCATGTATTTCAAGGTCTTTAATGGTATTATCTAAAGTGGCGCCGCTGCCGGCTAACTTATTAAACGGGCCCGTGTGTGAGCTTATTCTTACCGGCTGACGGCCCGCTTCTTCTAACACGGCTCGTATTTCCGTAAAATCGGGCAGTGATTGTAGTTTATATTCTGATGCCCATGGAAATAACTCTGAGGTAACCCTAAAAACTTTGATGCCCTGCGCTACATTCCACTGTAAAATTTTGAGCAGGGCCTGTACATTTTGCAAGGCTAATTGTGAGGCATATTGAATACCTTTTTCTAAAAAGGTGCGGCGTATCATACCCCGGTTAGTGCTAATGCCTTCTGCGCTTAAATCTAAATTAATGCAGGCATATCCTAAGTTCGTCATAATTATTTTGCTAACGCTTTTAATAAAAGCAATAAAGCTAAAAAGCCACAATAGTGCCGTTTTGCCTTTACCTTAAACAACACTAACAACTAAAAGCACAAGTTGTTTACAGATAGTGGCAAACCGTGGTATGATGGTTGTGGATTAGTATAGGATGAAATTATTTTCCCTATGCACAACAAGTATCCCGAAACTATCTCATTTGCCAGGTATTCTGCATGCACAAAATATTTTATCATCAGTTATCAACTAAAAACCTTCAACCAGAATTTCTCCTAAATTGCCATTATGAACAATCAGTTGCAGTCTGGAATGTTTAAGAAAAATGAGGCCGCTTTGCAAAAGGCGAATGAGCGTTTTGAGTTAATTGCAAAAGCAACACACGATGCAATATGGGACTGGGATTTAAGAACAAACGATGTATGGTGGAATGAAGGTTTTAAAGTGATGTTTGGGTATAAAGAGGAAGAAATTGAACACAGTATAGATTCCTGGTATAATAATATACACCCCGGCGATAAGGAAAGAGTAATTACCGGCATCCATAAAGTAATTGATAAGGGCGGCGAAAGCTGGCAAGATGAATACCGTTTTAGAAAAGCAGATGGAAGCTATGCCTACGTATATGACAGAGGCTATACCTTATACAATGAAAATGGCTCTTACAGAATGGTGGGTTCTATTATAGATATAACCGAAAGAAAACGGCTGGAACAAGAATTAAAGGAAAGTGAAGATCGGTTACGGCTGGCCATTGAATCAACCGAATTAGGCACCTGGGATTTTAATCCTATTACCGGCCAACTTAACTGGTCGGACAGGTGTAAGGAACTGTTTGGTTTGGCATCAGATGCGGTTGTAGATTATCGTACTTTTTTAAAATGCCTGCATCCGGCTGACAGGGAAAAAACCGATACCATAGTACAGGAGGCTTTAAAGCAGGGCAGTGCCGGTTATTATGATACGGAGTTTAGGGTTATCGGCAGCAAGAATAAAAAGCTGCGGTGGTTACGGTCAAAAGGCAAAGCTTACTTTAATGCAGAAGGAGCAGCCTACCGGTTTATTGGAACGGTATTAGACATTACAGAGCAAAAAAACAGCGAGCAAAAATTAAAAGAAAGCGAAGAACGTTTTAAAAACTTATTTTCCAATGCCCCTATAGGTATGGCACTGGCTTCGCTTGATGGTAAAATTATAGAAGCCAATCCTGCTTATTGTAAGCTGGTAGGGTATGGGCCCGAGGAGTTGAAGCACCTTAGTTTTATAGATGTTACCTATCCCGACGATGTTCCGGAAAATGCTTTTGGTATACAGCAGCTTAAAGAAGGAAAATTATCCAGCTATGCTTTTGAAAAAAGATACCTTAGAAAAAATGGCGAGGTAATATGGGCCTATGCCTGGATCTTTCTTATTCGTGATACTGAGGGCCGGCCTGATTATATGATTGCTATTGCAGATGATATTAGTAAACAAAAGCAAACGGAAGAATCGCTTAAACTGCAGGCCCGTGTTTTAGAAAGCATGAATGAAGGGGTATTTGTTATAAATGAAGAGGGATATATCTATTACACCAATTTGGCAGAAGATAAAATGTTTGGATATGAACCGGGAGAACTGGTGGGCAAACATGTAACGGTATTAAATTCTTTTTCGCCGGAAGAAAATGATGGAATCATATATAAGGTGCTGGCCGATCTTAAAACCAAAGGGTATTGGAGCGGGGAGTGGGATAATATTAAAAAAGACGGAACCCTTTTTAATACCTATTCTCACATAACCTCTTTACCGGTTGATAATAAAAATTTACTGGTTTGCATACAGCGGGATATTACCGAAGAAAAGAGAAATAAGGAAGTATTGGATTATCAAAACCGGCTAATTAAAACCATTGCCGATAATGCTTCATCTACTCTTTTTATGTTAGACCAAAATGGCTATTGCACCTTTATCAATCCTGCCGGAGAAAGAATGTTTGGGTATACATTCGAAGAGATCCGGCAGCAGCCCATACATTATATGATTCACCACCATCGCCCCAATGGATCATTATACCCTTTGGAAGAGTGCCCTATAGATAAGCCTATACCCCAAAACTTTGAAAGGAGGTCTTTTGTAGATTTGTTTTTTAGAAAAGATGGTTCTTCCTTCCCGGTTTCTTATACTGCAAGCCCTATCCTTGAAAACGGAATTGCGGTGGCTACAGTAGTGGAGGTTAGAGATATTACAACCGAAAAGAAAGCCGAAGAAGCCCTTAAAAAAAATGCTGAAGAACTGGAAAAAAGAGTGCAGGAACGTACAGCAGAACTAAAAGAAGCCAATGAAAGATTAGAAAAATCGAATAGCGAATTAGAACAGTTTGCTTACGTTACCTCTCACGATTTGCAGGAACCACTCCGTAAAATTAAAACCTTTGCCTATCGCATTCAGGAGGATTTAAAAAACACCCAGCCTAAAGCTACGCCTGATTATTTAAACAAATTAATCAGTTCTTCCGAACGCATGTCAACGCTTATAAAGGACCTGTTGAATTATTCTAAGCTATCAAAAGAGCAACAGCAGTTTGAAGAAGTAGATTTAAATGAAATATTGAAAGATGTTTTAAATGATTATGAGGTATTGATTCAGCAAAAGCAGGCACAGGTTTTTGCTGAAAAATTGCCCCTTGTTAAAGGGATTGCTTTACAATTAAATCAGTTATTTTTTAATCTTATAGGCAACAGTCTTAAATTTTCAAAAAAAGAGCAGCCGCCCCTTATTACTATTAAATGCCGCATTGTAAACAATATAGCCGTTCCCGTACCTGAACCGCAGGCTGATGCAAACTATTACGAGTTCTGTTTTACAGATAATGGTATTGGTTTTAACCAAAGCTATAGTAAACAGATTTTTGAAATTTTCCAGCGGTTAAATTCAAAAGAGCAATATGCGGGTACAGGTATAGGGCTGGCCCTAAGCAAACGGGTAGTACAAAACCATAGAGGCGCCATAGTAGCGGCATCAGAGGAAGGCAAAGGGGCCACTTTTAAAGTGTACCTGCCCTGTTAGCTTTCCCTTCTTTAGGGCTTTACTTTCCTGCATTAAAAACAAGTTTTTCTGTTTTTACAGGCATTCTTATTTAATTAAATTTTTTTCATAAAAAATCCTTTTTTATTACTACCTTATACTGTTATTACGTGGTACAGTTTTAGAATATTTACTACAAAACAAGCTCATGAATACTATACTATCTGGTACAAATGAAAACGATCGTTTCAGAACCTATGCTACTGACGAATCACAAGTGCAATACTTGTGTAAAAAGCTAAAAATGCCTCCTTACCTTATATTAACGGCCATACAGGAAGTTGGTTTTGATATAGAGGATGTGCGGGAATATATCAGGGACAGAAATGACAGGGGACTGGAGTTGGCATAGTACAAGCCAAGCCTCTTGTTTTTGGTAATTTAAGGTAATAGCGGTGTAGAAAGCAGAACAGTTTACAGGATTCCTCCCCCTTCTTTCCATCAGGAGCAATGCAATTGGTAAACCGGCTGTAGTACTGCTATTAAACTTTTGTTGCGTCGCACTCTTTTACGTTCAGTAATACTATGGAGCAAGGTTGGAAGAGTCGTCTTTTTCCAACCTTTTTTTAATACTATGTTGTATGTTTTAGTACAACCTTTAAAAATCCTGTTCAATATTTACTTTCGTAAGCAGTTTTTCTAATTGTAAGTTATAGTCAATTTCATCAATTGCACCTTCATCATATAACTTATTAAGCCGTTCATATTCCTTGGTAGCTTCTGCTGCATCTGCTAAGTGAGGATAATTATTCCGCATAGTACTATGTGGGTGCTTGTACAGGTATTCATAGATAAGCTGTCTTACTTTCGCTTCTTCTGCTGCTGTAAGTGTACCTGATTGTTTATCTTTTTTTACCCGGAAAATAAACAATAGCCATTGAGCAAATAGTAAAACGGCTCCCATTGCAAGCAATAATATTAAAATGCTGTCTACCATTAAAAAAGGTTTTCGCTTCTTTGCTGAAAAGTTTCCTCAACAACCAAATTACATAAAATGTATTATAGATAATACTTCTTTGTTACCCCTTATTGCAATTTTTCTTTTTATGTGCTGTACAGTGCTTAAATATTTGTCAGGGTTTTAAATGCAGGATAGCTATCTTAGTAAATACTTATCCTTTTTAGAGTTAAAAGCAATACCAAACCCTGAAGATGCCAATAGTTTCCATAGCCTAATCTGTCAACATAGTTTAATTAAAACTCAAATAGTAATGAATGCAGGTAAGTATTTATTTTTAATACTTTTAAAAACCCTCAATAGCAATAAAAATGGCAAAAAATAATACACGCCGGAGCTTTTTAAAAATGGCAGGTACAGGTTTGCTCGTAGCACCAATGGCCTCTTCGCTTTTAAGTTGCAGCGCAACAAAAAAAATGGCTGGAGGTAAGAAGGAACAAGATTGGCTAACACCGGACAATAAGCAGTCTGGTCTTACTTTTAATATCCATGATTTTGGGGCAGTGGGTGATGGCAAAACAAAAGATACGGCTGCTATTCAACAGGCTATTGACAGGTGTTGGGTATTAGGCGGGGGAGAAGTAATAGTGCCGGAAGGTAATTATCTCACCGGAGCTATTGCTCTTAAATCCAATACCCTTCTTCGCCTTCAAAAAGGGGCAACGCTCCTTGGTACGCCTGACTTTGCCGATTATCCGGTTATGCAGGTACGCTGGGAAGGTAAATGGATACAGGGGCATACGGGTCTTATTTACGCAATTAATGCAGATAATACCGGCATTGTTGGCCCTGGTAAAATTGTTGGTAATCATGCCTTAGGCGGCCGGCCAACGGCTCAAAATCCCCTGCGTCATCCTGCTCTTATCGAACCTATCGGTTGCAACAATATCCGCTTCGAAGATTTTGCTACCGACTACTATTTAATGTGGTCACTCCATCCAACTTATTGTGAGCATATCTTTATTAAAAACCTTACCATCCGCAGCACAGGAGGTAATGGTGATGGTATTGATATAGATTCGTGCAAGCATGTACGTATTGACGGTTGTGATATTGCTACCGGTGATGATTGTATTTCCCTTAAATCGGGCCGGGGAATGGAGGGATATACGCTTTTGAAAACTACAGAAGATGTGCATATTACCAATTGCACTTTTGCCGATTCTATCTTTGCCTGTATTGGCATTGGAAGCGAAACTTCCGGTGGCATCCGTAATGTTCGTATTGAGCATTGCACGTTTACAAAGGCAAGAACGCATGCTATTTACATAAAAAGCCGTCCTGGACGTGGTGCTTTTATTGAGGATATTGTTTGTGATGATCTTGATGTTTCAGGTACAACTGGCGGATTCCTTCGCCTTAATATTCTTAATAGTGGTATTCAGGATAGTGACCCTGTACCCGGAAAAGAAGGCATCCCAACCATTAAAAATTTTTCCTTCTCCAATGTCAGGGTTAAAGACGTTCCTGTTCTTGTGGATGGTACGGCCATTCATCCTGATAAGCCGCTGGAAGGGTTATCCCTTATAAATATTTCCGGTACTTGTGCTAAAGGAATTTTTTTAGCCAATATTAAAAAAGCCGTAATTCGCAATATTAATGTTACAGGCTATACAGGGCCATTGCTTAATACCAATAAGGTTACAGGTACCGGTCTTGGAGGGGCGGTAACTATAGAGGCGCCTAAACTTCCCGAACCTGTACCTGCTTCTAAAAGTTATCAGCTCCACTAAAAATACCTATTATACCGTTTGTACTTTATCATTAGACTATGGTGAGACGTGAAACGATAAACGTGAGATAGTTGGGTTCCTTTCTCACGTTTATCGTTTCACCTCTCACGAGCAATTGGAGTATTTTAAATGTCAAAAGAGTATTGCTTTTAAGCCGTAAACACAATTTTTACATACACTACCTGCCCTGTCATATCTTTTACAAAGCAATGACAGGGCAAAAGGTAACGGGCTGATTGTCGTTTATACTTTTGATAATTTAGGGGACTAATAAAGGTTTGAATAGCATAATATCAATTATGCTTATTGCAATTGCTGTTCAAGGGCTTCATTTAATTTTTCTTCTACTTCATATATCCATTTAGGCAATTCCTGCTCCAGTATCTTCCATTGCTCCTGTCCTTCTTTTTGCATTTTAAATATTATCCGGTTTCCTCTGTCATCACTTACATCTACGCTAAATAAATTTTCAGAAGCAAATGAAGGTTTGGTAAAATTAAACTCTCTAACTCTGTTATTGGCTTTAATAAGTTCGGTGAATTGAAAATGCATGGTTTACAATTATAGGGACTAAAAACGTTTATCGTTAACAAATAGTATATAAAGCTAACTTAATAATGTAACTTACTATACTATAGCTAACCTAAAAATTAATTACCTGTGGAAATACCTAAGGATTATTTAATGGTAATACGACAATGGTTTACCGGCCTTCAAAAAGTGCAAAGAGATTATCTTGCTTTTCGCATAGCAAGCCTGCTTCCCGGCTCTTCCATCCATATTACATTTACGCCGCGTCAGGAAAATGGAGAAGCGGAATTTTTGCAATTACTGGACAGCTATATTAATTTAAATAATGCACTATTTCCGTTTGAGTGTAAAGAAAAACAAATAGGGCTTTGTCTTTGCCTGATTACAATTATTCATTTTATTGTATTTACTTATGAAAGTGAAGATTTTCTATTGGATATGCATAACCGGTTAAGTGTAATGCCTGACTATATAAAGAAGCAACTCCTAAAAGATAACCCTTCAACACAGGATGTTTTATTTGCTTACTTTTCTTCCAGAAAGCAGGCCTTAGAATCATGGCTGCTGCTTACCGAAGAAGGCGGTAAACTAAATGTAAGTACTATTATGAACAAGTACGCCAACTCTTAACACATTATGGCCTGCTTCTTTTTAAAATGTTGCATTTTATACTAAATAACTATTAAGATGAGGTTTTTGCGTAAGTACCTGTCATTGGATAATAGCCTGAACTAAATTGATAGTTCAGTTAAGTAACGCTAATAGTAAAAATTAAAAAAGCCCTGGAAACCAGGGCCTTTAACTTACAAAAAGCAATATTATTAGTATCTTGTTTTGTAACTGCCGCTATTTTTTTGTGCAGGACGTTCTTCTCTTGGTTTAGCTTCCATCACTTTAAGTGTTCTGCCTTCTACTGTAGCCTGGTCTAATCCTGCAATTGCTTTTTGTGCCGCTGCATTATCTGACATTTCTACAAAACCAAATCCGCGTGATTTACCAGTGAAATTATCATTGATAACTTTAGCAGAAGTTACTTCACCGTAAGAAGTGAAGAAATTTTTTAAGTCTTCATCCTGTACGTTGAAGCTTAAGTTTGAAACATAAATGTTCATACTTTCTATTTAATATATTAATAATGATCTGAGAAAGGCAACAAGTAAGAGGCTAAATAAAAATCCGGATTGCTAAGCAGAATTAATATGCGGTTACTAAATGCGAGGCTCAAAATAACGGCCTAAAGATACCTTTAAATGCAATACAATGAATGGTATCTTTAAAATAGTTTTGTTAATAACAAGCGGCTGTTTAAGTTTAAGCTATTGAACCATAGTGAACAAGGTGTAGCACACAGAGAATACTCCTGTGTAACTCTGTGCCTCCGTGGTTTTCCTTCCTGTAAAGTTTAAACAGCGCCTGCTAATTCTATACTTTACATCCGGTAACATACAGCATTAATATTCATACCGGCACCAACCGAAGCAAAAAGCACTACATCCCCTTTTTCTAAAGTATGGTTGTGATCCTGGCCTTTTAAAATCAAATCATATAAGGTAGGGATAGTGGCTACTGAAGAATTACCTAACCAGTGAATACTCATAGGCATAATATCTTTTGGAGCCTGTGGAATATCATATAACTTATATAAGGCCTGTACAATAGCTTCATCCATTTTTTCATTGGCCTGATGAATGAATATTTTTTTAAGTTCTGTAATTGATACACCACTTTTATCAAGGCAGGCTTTCATAGCTTCGGGTACATACTTTAAGGCATACTCATATACTTTCCTGCCTTTCATCTTCATATACTTTACACCTTCATCACTCTCAGGAGAATAAGACTGATCCATACTTAAATACGATACTTCCTCTGTACAATGACTAAGGGCACTGCCTACCATAATTCCGGCTTCTCCTTCTTTATATTCAATAATAGCAGCACCTGCTCCATCGCTAAAAATCATACTGTCCCTGTCATGTATATCAATAACCCTTGAAAGCGTTTCTGCACCTATCACCAATGCTTTTTTAGCCATACCTGCTTTAAAAAAAGCATCTGTCTGCATCAACCCTAACACCCAGCCAGGGCAGCCAAACAATACATCGAACGCAATACAACCGGGGTTTTTGATCCCTAACTTTTGCTTTACCCTGCTGGCCAGGGCTGGAACCGTATCGCTTTGTATGCTGTTTTTTCGAACATCGCCAAAATTATGGGCTACAATAATCAGGTCTAAGGTTTCGGGGTCAATGGCACTGTCTTCAATAGCTTTTGTGGCTGCCTGTGCTGCAATATCAGACGTATTTAAACCGGCAGACACGTACCGCCTTTCTGCAATGCCTGTTATTTTTTTAAATTTATCTACAATAATATGAGGCTCTATTTCTATAGGCGTTTTATCTTCCAGATAAAATTGTTGCTCAATAAAATCACTGTTTTTTATTATTTCTGTTGGTATATAGCTTCCTGTTCCTGTAATTACTGAACGATACATAAGTATAAATTGATACGAAATGCTCCAAGATATGTATTATTTGAATATCTTTTTCCCTTAAAAGCAGTTTACGATTTTAAGTTTTGCGTTTGTAAATATAACACGGCAGGTTTAATAAATGCCTTTCAGGTTATAAAACCACTGTTTAAACCTGTTCGGTTCAGGCAGAATATTTTCCAATGAAAGCAATTCAAACCGCCTCTTTAAGAAGCTTTGAAGGATATAATACGTAGCTGTGTATAATTATTATAAGTTAAGAAAATTAAGATTTCTTTATTTTATGTATAGGTGTATTTCATGTGGGGCTACTTCATTACCTCCAAAATAGGGATATAACTGAGAAGCGGTAATTACGGTATCTATACCGGCCCTGGGTACACTTACCGAATTGTCATTTACAGTGAAGACATATTGATTAGGGGCTAACTTAATGCTACATTCTATTTCTGTATTCAGCGGTACAGTGGCTAAGGGAGCAGGATCAATTGGGGTTACGCCATTTACATACGTATAAGGATAGAGCCATAGCTGTCCATCCCTCCAGTTCCAGCCAATACGGGCACTGTTAATATGATTGTCAGGTAAATATTCCGAAAAGCCATACAATTTGTTGATGTCGTACTGGTCAACAGGATCTGTAGACTCATAAATGGCAGAACTATCGAACTTAACAGTAAATTTTAGTTCACTGACTGTTATTTGTTGAAAAGTGCTTTTATCACAATAATGTGCTCCTTCAGGAATAGTATAGGTAGTAAAAGAAGGGAGGGCAGGAGTTGTACTTTTACTAATACTGCTTAAAGGCTTTATTGTTGCAGGCTCGCCGGGTAATGCATTTTCTTTTTGACAGCTTACAAAAAGAAATGCGAGTGCCATAAGGCACAGGGTTACGTAGTTTTTCATAGGGGTGGTTGGACTTTAGGTATGAGCCACAAATTTATAAGTCCAAGATCATGTATGCAATGAATGCCCTTATTAAAATGGTATAGTAGGACTTTTCCTTTAAAAAAGTATAAGGAATAATTTGATACTACTTATTGAAAATAGAAGCTGCTTTTAACGAATTAAGTTTATAGCACTCGTTGCTTCTATAAAAATGTAGAAGGTTGATGTTAATCTTGAAGATGGCTTTGAAAATCTAAAGCTTTAAAATGCTGCCTCAGACACCAAAGCATTGGCTTTTGACGTTGTAGCTGTTAAACAGGCTGCTACTTCTTTTTTAAAGGCAGTCCTGAACTTCTTTATTACCACTTCTCTTTGCCTTGCTTTCCTGTACTTTTCCTGCGTAAGCTTATACTCGTTTTCCTGTAAATGCTTTAAACGGACTAACAGATGATCTTCTTTTGTATGGGCACTATACGTTCTTGTAATAATTAAAAGATCATAAAATAAGCTCTCCAGTTTAATAAACGAATTTTCGTCTCCGGGTATAGCACCTAATTTTTTAGATACCTCTTTCAATAGCTTTTGATAGGTGCTGGATTCCTGACTTGGCATAACGCTAAAATTGTATTTAATATAGAGCTTATAGATACGCAGTTCTTCCCCGGATACGTATTGATTTTAAATATAGATTTTACATAAGGTAAAAGCAGTGTAAAAAACTAAGTAGTTCAGAAGTTAAGTTGAAAAAAATAGTTTAGTTACTAAATGCTTAAACCTATAGGCACTGCTAAAGGTAGGCTTTAACGATGACTGGAATTGTTTTATTTATTAATTGAATTTTTGGCTTTTAGAAAAACCTAAATCATTCTGATATTTGAAGTTCTTTTTCTTTTAGGGAGAAGTACAGGTTTTGTAGCTGGTGTAAACTTTTTAGTTCTACTCCAATACGCTGGTGTGAAAAGTCTAATACCCAGAAGTCAGGGTCTAATTCCATATCAGGGCCTTGTTTTAGTACCTGCTTGTTTTTTTGCCATATTTTAAAATAGTTATGAAAGGTAAATCCACATTTTTCAAGAAGGTCAGGTGTTATGGCAACAGGTGAAAACCCGGTAGTATGACTATCAATATCAGCACCAATTGCAATTTTAAATAATTGTCCGGATTCATCTTCTTTAATCCAGTTGCCCACTCGTAATTCCTGTTGCGGTATCATAATAGTATTTTTGTTTTATGTATGGTAATTGTTACATCGTGTTCTGTATTTAAAAATCACTTTGCTTTAGCTTCTCTATAAACTATACAGATAAAATAAAGACACTTACAACTTTAATACAGACGTAGTCATAAAAGTATTTATTAATAACACGCAAAGCAGTTGTAAGGATTGAAACAGTGCAGTATAAAAAAAGAAGTGTTGGAATAGTTACACCATGCTTAGTTAGAATACCTGTAAGATACACCTTTTAACTTGTATTGCCAGCGATAATATAACATTCCAATAATGCTGAGCCAATTTGCTTAGGTTATAGTGTAAACTGCTATTATCTGCATTTATTTAAGTATTTAAGGTTGAGGCATCCTCTTATTTAGAAAGTATTCTACTAAAACGATGTACATCCGCTTCAGGTGCAATAGGTGTTCCTAAAGTAATATGTTGGGCTAATTGATTAGCAAAAAAAGGTGCAAGGGACGTGCCTTTTGTGCCCATGCCATTTAATATGCCAATAGAAGGATATAGCGGATGAAAACCAACGAAGGGACGGCGTTCTAAGGTAGCTGGACGAACAGCTGCTTTGTGAGATAAAACTTTAAAAGGCTTTTTCAACCATCCTTTTAAAACAGTAGTTGCATAATTATAAAATTCTTCGGTTGGCTCATCGTTTTCAAACTCCCATTTGTAGTTTGAGCCTACCCAAAAGGTATGGGGTTCAGATAAAGGCACGAGCATCAATCCCTTTTTAAATAAATGTTCGTTCGGTAAATCACTGCACTCTATAATCAGAGCTTCACCTTTGTTAGGAGAAAAAGGTAATGCTTTAAACCAGGGATTCTGAAAACCTGATATGCCATCACAAAAAACAATTTTTTGTGCAGTAATATTATGATAAGTAATAAAACCTTGCTCGATCTTTAGCTCCTGCAATACAAATTCTTCCTCCATTAATGCTTGTAGCTGTATTAATCTTTTTCGCCAATCTGCTAATAACAATTGTATATGTACCATACTTGCAGGCTTAATTTCTCCACATCCAAAATCATAATTAAAAAATGGATTGAAATAGTTTTGATCGGGATAGGAGTGTAAGTAGGTATCATTTTCTGTAATGCGGGTAGTAAACGCATCACGCATTTGTGCCGAAGGGAAAAAATCAATGATGCTTTTATGGAAGATATACTTTGTATCAAAATAGCTTCCTAAATCATTATAAACTTGTTCGGCAAAAGGCATTACTTCATCTATCATCCAGGTATAAACATAACGTCTGCCTGTAACCGGATTGATAATTCCTGCCGCTACTTTTGAAGCTGTATTTTCCTTTTCTTTATCAATTACTACAAAGCTCTTTCCTTCTTTATGCAAAAACCAGGAAAGCATAGTGCCGCAAATTCCTTGTCCAATAATTAATACATCTACCTGCATAGCCATAAAGATAAGAAGAACCCCCAACCCCGGCCCCTCTAAATCTCCCCCAATAGGGGAGACTTACCCATCACAACAGCTCTTGCTTATCCGAAGTGTCTGCACTAATATCACCATCTTGCATGAGGTGGCCTTGTGTGTTGGCTGTTCCCTCCCTATTGGGGAGGGTTAGGGTGGGGCCGCTACTCCACTTTCACCCTAACCCCTTCGCTATGGGCGGTAAATTCAGGGGCATACATACATTGAATAGTGGTAATACCATTACTGAAATTACCGGCATGGGTTACAAATAAAGGATATTCAAATACATAAGTGCCTTTGGGTAAATAATTAAAAAAGAAGT
>Ga0181463_1000109_pt1 | contig 17572 bp, 12 predicted proteins | sample InSIn1gowninarea_FD_119071 | JGI IMG/M metagenome (GOLD analysis project Ga0181463, IMG submission 119071) | Clean room microbial communities from NASA Spacecraft Assembly Facility at Jet Propulsion Laboratory, Pasadena, California, USA -... ... | reverse complement strand
ATATCAGCACGCACTGAGTCGCCGGTGACGGCACTCCAAATCAGAATATTGTCTGTTGCTAAATGCATGATTTGTCCGGTAAATGTTCGTACCCCTTTAAACTCGCTATTCTTTATGCCCAAAGTCTCTGGGGAGAACGAATATTTGCCTTCCGGCATGGCTTCAGCTGATGCGAGGATGTCGCCTTCAATTTTAGCAAATTGCCTTTCAACTGCAGTAGAAAAGGAAGCGACCTCTTGTCCAGTAGAGTCAGTATCAAAGATCAACATGAGTATGGCTGATACAAGCAGGTTGCGTAGGTTTATCATATCGTAACATTTTTTAAAAAATCGGTCGCATTACGGCCAGCGGATCAGGTGTTTGTAAAGTAGGGCCGTTCAGTGATACTTCAGCTCTCCCTTGCGTCCATTGCATTCAGGAAGAAAATATCGTTGAGCCCATACAATAGAGCCACTACTTCATACACATCCTGTTCAACTGAAACCTTACACCCTGCGAGACATTTACCGGGTCTAATGATGTATAATAAACATCTAAATTTATACATCATGCAATAAAATTAACACCGTGGCTGAAGCTGCATTGCAAAAGGTACGACAAGTAATGTAAGTAGAGGATTATTTCCGTCCAAGCACTGCTAACCATTTTCGCGGAATCAAGTTTTGCTGGTATTTTATCTGTTCAACATGTTTGCTTTTTATATGGTAAAGCCCAAACATTAGTCGATAGAGCAAATGTGACAAATGGAAGACTGCATTCCAACAGGTGGCAGATGAAAGAGAATGGCAGATGGAAGCTGCATGAAAAAAGCTCCAATGAAAAGATGCGGTACAAGTGAGTGACACAACCGGTGTCGAATAAAGAATAATTGCTGGTTACCAAAAAAGAGACACACTAAAAGTCAATTAAGTTGATTTTTCAAATACCAGCCACCGACGGGTTGGCGATTGCCTCGATGATTGCAAACCGGCCAGGAGTGACTGTGTTACCAATACCTGTAAAACGAAGTTGCGGGCAGGTGATTTTTAAATTTTCTTCAGTTTTGCCTGTTGAACCGGTAAAATGAAACTAAATATCGCTCCCTCATTTGCTACTCCAGTGGCCTTTATTAGTCCACGATGGTACTCTATAATTCTTTTTACTATGGAAAGCCCTATTCCTGTGCCGCTTGTTTTATCCTTCGGTTGTAAACGCTGGAAAATCTGGAAGATTTTTTCTGCGTATTTCTGGTCGAAACCGATACCGTTATCGGTAATTGTAATTTCTGTAAAAGATCCTTCTTTGACTGTCGCGGCATCAAAATCAGCTACAGCAAGGTAACGTGCGGAAATACTTATTTCTGGCCGGCGAGCCGGGGAAGTATAATGTAAAGCATTCTGGAGCAGGTTTTGAAATACCTGTCGCATTTGTCCTTCTATTGACACAATTACCGGAAGTTTCCCTACAATTACATTTGCGTCCTTTTCTACCACCAGCAATTCAAGATCATTCAAAACAGAGCTTATAATACTGTTCATGTCTGTCATTTGCCAATCCAGCTGGTCGGAAATGGAGGAATAGGTAAGCAGGTCTGTAATTAAGTTTTTCATGCGGCGGGATGATAGCAGGATCTTTTCGAGATATTCTTCTGATTTGGTTTCATCCCTGTGCAGGTATTTTTCTTTGAGTATGTTCCCAAAAACCTGGATCTTCCTTACAGGTTCCTGCAGGTCATGACTTGCAATAAATGCATATTGCCTTAGGGCGCTGTTACTTTGCTCCAGCAAATTGTTTGAAGTAGTTAATTCCAGGGTTCTTTCCAATACTTTTTGTTCAAGCGTTTGCGCCATCTTTTTCTGATCTTCTATTCTTGTGCAAGTACCAAACCATTTTGTTACATTGCCGCTGCTATCGGCTAGGGGGAATGCCCTTCCAAGAAACCAACTGTATGTTCCGTCATTTCTACGCAACCTGTACTCGATTTCATAATTCTTTTTTTGACTCACCGATTGCTGCCAAACCTGCTGCGTCTTTTCCAGGTCTTCGGGATGAAGGACCGTTTCCCACGCTGCCTCCAGGCTCTGTTCTACCGATAATCCGGTATACGAATACCAGCGATCGTTAAAGAAGTCCACCGTTCCATTTGGCCTGGCTGTCCAAAGCAGTTGTGGAATAAGGTTGGCCATAAAAGTAAATTCTTTAATGGAGCGTTCCAGGTCGCGGTTTCTTCTTTGCAAGGAGTATTCTACCAGCAGATTCCTAAATTTTTCTACTACTGCCAGTTCGTCTGCCGTCCATGCTACACTGTTTCCTTTTACTGTTTCTTTCCAGACCCGGAAAGAGTTTCGGGGATGGTATTGGGTGGAGTTCTTTTCGAATGCTATTGCTTCATTAGGATTTCCTCCCCACTTCACCTGTTGAATTGCTTCAGGTCTGAATGCTAAAATGCAATTACCTGTTTCTGGTTCGATCGGTAGGGCGAGTAATCCACTGGCAAGTTCTGCATACTGTTCTGCTTTTGCATGCGCAAAGGGTAACGCAGGAAGATGTAATGTTTGTGTAATTTTTTTCTGCTGGAGCCATTGCTGTAATTCAATTATATCACTTTTTTCCGGCGTTAGCCCCACCATTTCAATTTTACCGTTCCAACAAATTGCCACGCCTTCAGCACTTAACAGCTTCAGTAGCGTTTCCCCGTTGTAAACAAACATATTTACCAGGTCATCAAACAAACCGGTCTGCTGAATAATCTTATTGAAGTAACTATTTAATTCTTCTGTCCGGTCGTTCGACGATTTATTAAGGATAGAACTGATCCTGGATGAAATAGCCGTTGACAATAATTCAAAAACTGAAGTTTCTTCGAACGATAAAAATTTTACCTGCCGGTGATGACATGAAATAAGTCCCCATAATTTTTCGCGGTGAATAATGCGTGTACTCATTGAAGCAACAACGCCCATGTTTCGCAGATATTCAATATGTACAGGAGCAACACTTCTTAATTTACAGTCGGTAAGATCGGTAGAAGTATTGGTGACCGGGTTTGTAAAGGGAGAGAGTAGGACTGGTTTATAGTCGCGGTCGGGTATTAAACGGAAAGGGTTCTTAAAATAAAGATCTCTTGCAGGTTTTGGTATATCTGATGCAGGAAACTTCAGGCCGAAGTAGGAGTCCATTTCCGTATCCATTGCTTCGGCTACTACTGTACCATTCCAATCTTCATCAAAAGTATAGATCATTACCTTGTCGAAACCTGAGATCTTTTTAATCTCGCTGGCCACAATGTGACAAACTTCGTTGACTGTTGCTACCGCATCTACAGCAGCCATCACATGTTTCACCTGTTGAAATACGTTTATAAACGACCTTTTGTTTTCGAGTGCATCTGCAAATTCAACTTCTACCAGTAAAAGATCCTCTTTCTCATGTATTAGTGCCAGGTATCCTTTTTCACTTCCGTCAATGGTAAAAGTAAGATCAAAGGGTACTTTCGTTTTAAACCTGGAGGCAAAAAACGCGGATTGAAGTGAATTAAAGCTTTCTTCCGTAATTATGTTCTTTACCGTTCGACCTACAATTTCTTCTCTTGTAAGCGATACCAGTTGTGATATGTTTTCACTTGTCTGCACTACGTGTAACCCTGGCTTTTCCAGCACTATCAATACGCCGTGAGCTTGTATCAGGTTGCTATTGTGCAAGGGTTGCTTACCACAGAAAATTGCGTCGTAATTGGGTACTTTAGTTTCTGCCATTCTTAATTTTTGAAATCCACTTATCCAGTAATGAGAAAGTTTCAATAGCCGATTGCACAGCAATGTTTATATCCGCTTCTTTTGCAATATTAGCCTGCAAATGTTGTTTAAACACATTCCACATCGCCAGGTTTTCCTGTTCGTACCCGCTAAAGAAACTTATTGCATCGTGATGTTCTTTCAATGCAGGTTTTGCAGACAGCATCTGTGCTATATATTGCCCTCCTAATGTTGACCCTTCCAGCACATACATCGCACCCGCTGCTTGCTGGTAATTATTAATAACGGGTAGCTCTTCAGTAATGGTTATCGGTTTCTCAAATTGAAGCTTCTGTAAATCAGCCAATATGAACGCGGACCTCTTGCGCTTCGCAATATCAGGAAGAGATTCTGCAGTGATCTTTTTTTCTATTTGATCTTCCAGCGGAGAAAAATAGCCGTAGAATATTGTAAGGATTTCTATATAATCATCAATGGTTTTTATTGCTTTTAATTTATCAATGAGTGTTTTTTCAGTTTTTATGTGTGCTTCTCTGCAAGATATTTTCAACACTTCCGCGATACTCTTCATTCTTTTACTGGATTAAGTAAAAAACTTATTAGGTTTAAAAATTTCAAATGTACAGGGTTTGTCTTGTACTATTACTCGGGGAAGCATGGTAAGGAGGGGTTTTTGACACTGCACTACAACCTGAATGCATGTCTTTTCTGAAAAACCGGAAGAAGATGTTGTCTGATTTGCCTTTAATGCAAATTACCGGCCTGCGTGCGTAGATGGGCATCTGCCGCAAACAACAGGCGGAAAGTACCGGGAACCGGTAATTTCTTACATGCAGCTTATTGCGGAGCGAAGAGATTGCTAGTCACCTGGGAAAAAAGCATCAATAAACCGATGCTGACAGCTAAAAAGCAAATACGCAAGTAATAACAGCTTAATCCGGTAATTAAAAAGACTTCTTCTCAAAACACTCAGACCCGAGATCCTGCTTCTCACTCCAAAAGCAAATAATTGTTAACCCGGGTCTTTTATATTCTATTCAAAAGATACTTAAATCGAATCTGTGGGATAAAAGCAACCTCGGTTTTGGCAAGGGTGGTTTGTGCAAACCTTCGTAGCTCTGCTGGTGCCCTGGTTTATTTCGGGTCATTGATATTTTTAAGCCTTTGATAAACGATTTTTCCATTTACAATGGTAAGCGCACTTTGGGTAGCAGGAAGTTGCTCAGGGGGTATAGTAAAGATGTTTTGAGACAATACGGAAAGGTCGGCGAGCATACCCTTGGCAAGAGTCCCTTTATGTTTTTCTTCGAACTCTGCATACGCGTTTGTCTTTGTATAGGCAATGACCGCCTGCTCGCGGCTAATATTCTCATTAGGATCGCTTTGCTGGCTGGTGATTACCAGGAGGTCCCAAAAAGGGTTTGTCGTTCCATCCGGAGATACGCCAACCAGTATTCCTTTTTCCATCAGAGAACGTATGTGGCATGTACGATTATACTTGGGTGTATGCATTACAATGATGCCTAATTCCTTCAATTGGCTAAGTTCTGCTTCGGTAGCATTTGCATTTAATGGATTATGCTCAATCCTTACTCTTTTTCTTCTCCAGACTTCATCGTTCACCATTTGTTTCATCAGTGAAAGCAGGACCGTCAAAGTACTGTCGCCAACAATATGTATCATCAATTGCGTGCTACTTGTAAGTGCTTCGTGGAGAATTTGCCTGATGGTATCAACAGGCATATTAAGTTCGCCATGCCAATTCGAGGTGCCGGCATACGGCATTTTCATGAGTGACCTTTGTTCTATAGGCGTTCCGTCTAACATATACTTTATTCCGGATACATAGGTAAGTGCAGAGGGGTGCGGATCGACCGTTTTCCATTCGGCCAGGTTCCGACCGCCTGGTGATGTGCCCGGCATAGGGATAATGCGTACCCGTAGTGGAAGGCTGGCTTTATGATAGACTTGAGACAAGAGAGCCGGTTCAATATTACAACTCATGTCCTGTACGGTTGTTATTCCCGCTTCTATTTGTTGGTTCGCATAAGAACGCAGCGATTTAATTAACTTTTCCGGTCCTGAAGCCAATGCTGCATGCCACACAGGCCACTGCGCATATTCCCATATGGCTGAGATTTTTTTCGAACCGGGTTGCCGGACGTAGAAACCTCCTAATGGATCCTTGGCATCATCTGGTATTCCTGCAATTTGCAGGGCCTTACTGTTCAGAATTGCGCCATGCCCCCACATCGCCTGTAGATAAACAGGATGTTCAGCCGCTATGCTGTCCAAAGCCTCTCTCATCCGTAGATCTTTTAAAACCGTTAGCCCTATCGGACCAATAATCCATTGGTTTGGTGTCGCGGCTTTTGACAAACGTGAAACAGAGTCCAAAACAGACTTTTTATTTAGCCCGGTGTCAGAAAAGGCACTGGTAAAAAATTGGCCCACAGGCGCAAAAAATCCCAGGTGATCATGAGCATCATTGAAGCCGGGTACTACAGTTTTTCCTCTTAGATCAATTCTCCTGGTTTTAGCTGAACCTAGTTTCCTGATAGCTGCATTGCTTCCGACTGCAACTATTTTGTTGCCTTTGATAGCCAAAGCCTCAACAAAAAGCTGGGAAGTATCCGATGTAAAGATGTTTCCGTTTGTAAGGATTAGGTCCGCAAATTGAGCGGGAGTTTTGGTAAGAAAACTAATGGAAAAAAACGGGAGCAGTAACCAGAGTTTGGTTTTCATTTTTATGGTTCTTGTTTTAATGAGGCGATACAACAAAAGTATCCTGCTGTAAGGGCCCCTGCATAGAACAAATACGACATTTTTGAATCAGCATCTTAGTCAAAGGAGGAAGCTTGCAGCCGAAGTGGGCTTTGCTCCAGAGAGGCTTGCAGGGTAGTAGGTGTTACGCCAACAAAGTCTTTGAAGTCCCGGATCATATGCATCTGGTCGGCATAATCACAGGAATGCGCAATTTTCAGCCATGAAATATCCTTATACTTTTCACGCAGTACCCAGGCCCTGGAAAAGCGGACCAGCCGTGTAAAGAGCTTCGGCGGCATTCCTGTTCTTTCCTTGAATTGCCGTTCTAACTGGCGAACACTGACACAAGCCTGTTTGGCGACTTGATCCACATTCACTAAATCCTTTTGCTGCGACATCTGAATAAGTACCTGGTCAACCGGAAGCAGGCTTTTCAGGCCTTTTACCTTCTTGAGGAGGTATTGTTCAACAACTGTAACCATCTGGTCTAAATCAGCAGCCTCGTTCAATTGCTCGGTAACCTCATCTATTTCCCTGCCTAAGAGTAAAGTTGAGTCAATAGGCAAGTTCTGTAGATCATTCATGGGTATGCGCAACAACCGGTGCATACCACCGGGTTGGAAACCAACGAGGATGACCAGCATATCGTACCCCATCGTAAGATCTACCAGTGAAAGCTGCGGGCCTACGAGGATGCTGTGAGGCATAGAATTGAGACTATCATCCGCATGATTGCGGCAAACGGTTCTGTGGTAAGGATAAAAATAAAGGCAGTGTTCGGGCTGTGGGGGGAAGGGAATTGTTGGCCTTGGCTCAATAGGGTTAAATTGAAAATGACTAATCATGATACGGCTAACAAAATGCTGCAACTCAGGGCGGGGTTTGAAAAGCTTGAAAATCATGACCGTTTGATTTTTAAAAAGTTACTGAAGTTATCTTACATCAAAGCGGAAAATTTTACCTATAGTGAGCGGTATGACAAATGGAAGACCGAAGCAGGTTAGCCATTGCCTATGGATGCGGTTTACGGATGAAAGAACTGCGGGCAGTCAAGAAAATCGATGTGGATGAGCAGCGTATGCAGGTGCATATGCGAAACGGCAAAGGCGTAAAAAACGCAATATTTACTTTTCCCGACCTCATAACAACACTTGTCTAACTGCATTTTGCACAACTAAAGATAAAGCCAGCTTCCAATCCTGTCGACCTATATGGATTTCTAAGGCTCTACGACCATTGTCCCAATTGCCACGGCATAAACGGGGAACGATGGATAGCAGCTCAGGAAGCGAAACTGCCTGATGCAACTTATTGCTGGGTTGTGTTCACCTTGCAGGCATTTTTTTAGCCAAGGATTAGGTACTACTATTAAACAACTGTTGCGTCGCACTCTTGTACTTTTTTTCCTCTACGCAACGAAAGAAAAGCAATTCAGGTGGAGATTGTAGTGGACGTGAATTTTTTTTAAATGCAAACTATTGTAGCAATAAACCTTTGGCGGTACCCGGCAAAATCAAAAAAAGCTTGATTTTGACGGCAAAGACGAAAATTATTATATAACAAGATGTTGCAACGAAGGCGGTAGCAAATTGACTCCTAAAAATCACACACATCACGAACCTGGACTCTCACTTCGAAGCCGCACAGTTATTAGACTGGCAACCTGGGCTTTATTCATCAAAGGGTTAAACCGAACGTTTGCGATAACAACAACCTCTCTTAAAATTCATTGTTTTATTTTTTCAATCACTTTATCCAATATTTTTCTTACAAATTCCGCAAAAGTCTTATTTTCTCGTAGAATGCCGGCAATAGGAGGTGAAATTATGTAATACATTTTTACGAATATTTTTCCAAATCTATTCGTCAACAGCTTGTTATCTCTGTAATTTCTTAAAACCTTCACCTGGTAGTGGTTATAGTCACCATAAACAGCAGTTGCAATAAAACATCCTATTCCATTTGCAGGCTTTGTGGCCAATTTTACTCTTGTCTTTGCAATGTCAATTGAGGCATTAAGATCTTTTATAGCATTTTCGAATTTCCTCCTGTCGTTAAGCCTATTTTCATTAACATTATGAACTAATATGTTCCTGACATTGGAGACATACTTGAATTTTTCCCTGTCCTCTGTTGAAAATAAATGCTCAACTTCTTTCTGTTTGTCATAAAACGATGTAGCTATCCTGTCTGCTTTATACTTAGTAGCAAAAAGCTCATTCACTAAGCGAGCTTCTAACTACTTGGTCAATATTACCACCAGTTCGATATCAGAGAGGTTATTTCTCCCTGTCATTTTTGAATTTGGTTCCATTATTTTAAAATGATTTGCTTATTGACGTTTAGTACTTGCCCCCACGGTAAAAGTGTTGGTGATGTGTCGGTAAAAGTATTGCAGGCGTTCTTGTTAACGAAATAAATTCTCGTTGCTATAAGTACCGCCTTGTCACTTATCTTGTTAAAGGAATAACAAAAGGTAAGAATGTGCGTAGCAGGAGTGTAAAGATCGAGGTGGAACCCGCTATAAAGCAAGCTGTCTCTCAGGATAAAGTTTTAGCGCTGACAACCTTTGTCATTCCTTTACAACTCACCTGCTCTATACGGGAACGACGTTTCCTTTTTAGGCTTACTCAATAAAGATTCCTTCACTATTTAATATTTTCTCTTGATGTTCAGACACCGTCGCCTCGAATAGCTTTTTGCAAGGGTATTGCCGGCGATTGGCTGTTCTTTTATCGGAGACACTGTCGAGAATCAAATGACCGGTTTAATGTCAATTACCGGGGTTCCATTAAGTGCTTCAATCGGAAATATTTTGAGTTTTTGCTTATTCACTACTTCCAATACTGTTACGAAGTGTAGCCCTATTGGATTGGGTCGGCCAGGTGAACGGGTAAGAAACACCCCGAACTCCTTTGAACCAACCATGTTTCGCCTGTAGCACTTTATCATCTCCCGGTCAGCCAGATGAAGCCATGTTAGTATGATTAATTTATTTCCAGCCACAATGTCCTTAATGCCCTCGATATAGCGGCTATACAATTCCAGGTAGGCTTCGGGTGCATCTTCCGTTTCTTGTAGCGGGCAGTCTTTAAGATCATTTAGCTTGGAGTTAATGAAGCCGATTGGTCTCAGGTTAAATCCTTCTATCGGTTCCGGAACTATCATTTTTCTGACTCTAATTATGTCCGATGTTATTGAACTTACAAGTTTGGTTGGAGGACAGCGGCCCTAAGTGCAAGTGTTAACGCTTTGCCGCCAAGATAATTACAGGCACGCCCGGTTGAAGATATAAAACCACGTTGAAAATCCAATTTTCAACGTGGTTTCCTTCAAAGGCATAGTGCAGACGCAATTGTTGCAGGTGACTGCAATCGGTATAATCACGCTTTGTCGATCACGCTTAAGTCGTAGCCATTAGGTTTTGTTAGATTGGTTTTACAATTGAAACATTAGTTTCCCCCATCCTTTATAAATAAAATATCGAACGTCCAATGCTTGCCCGGTATCGTAAAACAATTCAGCCAGAGCTGATAGAATCAAGCCATCTGTTTTTTGCAAAACCACCGTCCGCCGAAGTTTGGTTTCGTTTATCCTTCCAATACTATTTAGCGTCAAAATCCACTATCCATTCAATACCAAATTTGTCTCTAAACATTCCAAAATATGACCCCCATGGACTATCAGCTATAGGCATTTCAATTTCTCCACCTGCTGAAAGCCCGCTAAATAACCTGTCGGCTTCTTCACGACTTTCTGCACTGATAGATATCTTAGACCTGTTTTCATTTTCATTTACTTTTCCCATCCATTCTGGAACATCATTGGCGATCAAAAAGTTTGGGCCAATTGGCAAGGCTATGTGCATTATTTTATTTGCATCATTTTCTGCTACTGGAAATTCAGGGGTTGAAATATCTTTCAAGCGAATAATCTTTGCGAACTCTCCACCAAATACAGACTTGTAAAAATTGAATGCTTCTTCGGCATTTCCATTGAAGTTGATGTGCGGATTGATCAGTGGCATAATTTGTATTTTTATTTTTTGTTTTTAATTTGAAATGTCAGGGCACAAGTTGTCGCAATTCAATGACGGGTTAGGTATTTTCGGGGCGGAATATCGAAATGTTCCATTCATTACTATAGACGAGTTAGCGATACAAGGTAAAAATAAGACCAAAACACGGCAAAATTTCCTCGCCGGTAGGCTGCGATCAGTACTAAACTGCTGCTGAAACTAACACTTGCGGTTTCCTCTTTTCGAAATACCTAGATTTGCTCTTGCCTTTCCTGTTTTTTTAAATTGTCTATCAGCCAACGGCTATGCTACCTATGCGTTTATTGACTTGTATTTAAGTATTATTCCACCTGTCATTAACGGTTGCGAAGAAATTAATGAAAGTTTTTTGTCGGGAAGTCCTTTTGGAAATAGGTATCTTCCTTTGCCTGTGATGACCGGAGCGATACCAATCCTGTATTCGTCAAATAGATTTTCCCGAATCAATGTCTCAGATAAATTTGCACTACCAAACACATAGATATCTTTATTGCTCCTCCCTTTTAGGGTAGCGATTTCATCTGCAACGTTTTCTTTTAGCAGAATAGAGTTGTTCCAGTCTGCCGAAGTCAAGGTTCTGGAGCATACAATTTTCGGTAGGTTATTCATGAAATCAGCAATCTTTCCCGCAGCTGTTTTCCAATATTCAGCCATACCCTCGTAAGTAGTGCGACCAAAAACCAAATAACTGGTGGCATTTAATTGCTCCAGGCAAAAACGCTCCATCTCCGAATTCCAGACAAGCTCGTGAAAAGGAAGCTCCCAGTTTTTTTCACCATCAAAGTACCCATCGAGGGTGATAATGTTCCACATGATTAGTTTACTCATGTTAATCGGCTTTTTATCGTCAATTATCTTTTTTCGCCATTTCTTACATCTCTAAGCAAAAATACAGACCCTGGTTTAGCTCATCGGGTGTAAACACGTCAAATTACAGGGGTAATTGTGACACATCTTAATCAGCATAAGCAGAACGGGAAATGGACGCTGAAACCATTGAAAGCAAGATCAGGCACCGAAGCAGGCAGATGCGGAGATCAAGCATTAGATATGAAATTTGTCCTAACCCTAATTGCCACGGAGCAGCATGTGAAAAAAGGTTACAGGGCAGGGAAGAAATACTCCAACCGGTCCTCTTTTTTAATCTGTTCTACCACGGAGGGATTTTCTTTATGGCCCAGGCCCTATAATACTATTTAGCATTGTTGCGTCGCACTCTTGTACTTTTTCTACTTTACTCAACAAATAACCGGGGCATTCCCAGGAAGTGAACATCACGGTGATAGCACAATCCTGGCGATGGGATTTTTTAAAATTTGAAAAGAAGGACGCATCCTAGCCGCAAATAGAAGCAACCAGGTACCTTTCCTGTTGTTCTATAAAACTGCAATTGTATGGTTGGTGCTTCACACCCCACGAAGTCTGATTCGTTGGCGGTCTTGTTCCTCTTCGTCAATCAGCTTCTGCAAGTTCTTTCAGTGATTTCAATACTGGGTTGTCTTCGCCTTGTGGTTCTTCCTGAACTGCATTTGGTCTATTGTCTTCTTGAATAATTGCAAGTTTTGTATGTCCCTTGTCCTTCGTCAGCACGTAACTCATTACGAAATAATTTTCAGGCTTATCTTCAAGGCCAGGTCGTGGTGCAAACAAACTATATTTCACTAATTCCTGTGGTCTGACGTCTAAAACTTTCCCCCACTGCTCAAATACTTTGTCCCCCCATTCGGTTCTGAATTTTATATCGCTACCTATTTCCCAGGTGGTGAGTAGGTCGCTGCCATATTGCCAAAGTTTTACAAGCTCTGCTTTCGTAATTGTGTCCCAAACTTTCTCAATAGGGGCATTGATTTTAATAGTTGAAAGGTTTGTTGCCATATTTTCAATTTTGTCTGTCTTTAAGTTGTTTCCGGAATATCACTTTTCAATGGCCGCTAATGTAAAAGCATTTAAGCGGTAGCGGCATTTGCATTACCACTGTCTGGCTAAAGATATGCAGACAGAGTAATAAAATAAGGATGAATTATTTGCCAATCTGAACTAATCATAGAAGCTCCTCCAGAACCTTTCAATTCACAACAATGTCCCTGTTGGAAAAAGGAAACATTGCAAACCTAAGCGCCTTGTCGGCTGGTGACGTCCACCAGGTAGCTGGAATGAAATAGCTGTTGTACTAATGGCAGCTAGGGAGACATTAGCTATTGAGGTTTAATAAAAAAACAAACCTGCAATTGTGTGCAGCCATAGCGCTACAAGGAAAGTAAATAAAGCAGCGAAAAAAGCTGGAAACAGGCAAACAGTCAAAGCCAAATCCGGGAGAATAAAAAATGGGATAAGAACACAGCAAGAGCAGGGGTTTTTAAACAATCCTTCCTCATCAACCTATTAGATGTTGTGCTAATCGTAGGCCTTCGAACCCCTACAAAGCCCTAGCTTTCCGGGTAGGAGGTAGAATTTCGTTTGCCAAATTTTTTTGTTTGTAAGATACATTTGCGCTTGTATTACCGGCTGTAATCGTTTTTTTGGTCCAGCCATGGTGTTTCTCTATCACCTGGGAAAATCAATGGGTCAGCAGGAAGAACTTCTGTCAACTTTGTCACTTCAATTCCTAATGCCTTTGGCTGTCGGTTAAATGACCTGGAAGGATGCGTCAGAATATAGCTTTTAAAACTCTGTGAATATTGGAACTCTTCTTCGTCCTTTTCATAGTCATAGTTTCCCAAAGGAAAGGTCTGGTATTGGTCTAAGCAGTCCTGTCCACTGGTTTTGCTAAACTTGGAATTTCAATAGGATTGCCAGGTGCATTTACAGCCCGTGACAGTTGATATTTAGAAAAACAAGTGATGAAAGTTACTTGAAACAAAATAAAAACTAAATGCGAACCTTGGTTACCCAGCCTAATGTTTTCAAAGCTGCCCATGACCTGCGTTTTACGATAACCAATTCGTATAACAGATTTTCAGACGTTACTATCTGTTTTCTTATTTACGTTTTTGTGCAAACAACCAGTCCAGCAATCCGTGCGTGTCTTCGACCTTTGGCCAGATGTTATGCCTTTCATCGGCAAATTCTGTATAGCGGGGATGTCCGCCTGCGGCTTTCATTGCTTCTATCATATCTCTGGAGCCACTTACCATAACATTCCTGTCTTTTCGTCCGTGAAAGGCCCACACTGCCACATCAACAATATTTTTGGCAAGAACAGGCTTACCCTCGCCCGCCATTGGCATTGCTGCGGCAAACATATTCGGGCGGGCACAGATAAAATACCATGTTCCGTGTCCTCCAAACGAATGCCCCGTGACATAAAGCTTCTTATCATCAATTGCAAACTCCTGTTCTAATACACCGATTGTCTCGAAAACAATTGAGTCTTCGGCAGGAAGTCCCGGCATGTTTCCCCAACTCTTGCCTGGAGGGCATTCAGGCACAAAAATGAAGGCAGGGTATTTTTTTCTGTTCTCCACCTTTGAGAGCAACTGGGAGGCAGCCGATCCTTCTATTTGTTTGAAATTCTCCCTTCCAAATTCTGCCGCTAAGCATAGAACAAATGGATACTTTTTCTGGGGATCGTAGTTCAAAGGCTTCATCAGGCGATATCGCAATGTGTCTCCCTTGCCATTAATATATATTCTCGCTTCAAAAGGTTTGGCCAGCTCGATCGCTTTTTCCGGACCCCTATGAATCCAACTCCACAAGTGATATGTTTCATCAGCTATTTTACCTGCGAGAACTACCGTAATTACAAGTCCGGCGAATGTGATTGCCAATAATAATCCACTTATATTTTTACCGAGCGTTGTAGTATCGATAGGGGCGGTCAGCTCCCGGCATTCGCTCTGAAAGTTTAAGATAAAAAGAACAGGTACCAGGTTGGTAATGAGTGACGACCAGAGCTGGATTTTTTGACAATAAATTTTGACCTCCAAATCATGTGAAAGTGCGCTCCAAAGCTCCGTTGCCGCCAGTATAAGTGCAAACGTCAGTAGAAAATACCCGCCTCTTTTTAGCCACAAACGCTTTGCTGCAATTGAGAAGATTAAACTGGTGGCATATACAACAGTAGCTCCCAATAAAATATAGGCAGCAGAGACATAATAAGATTGAAATGCCTTATGTTCAACCACCAGGTAAAAGATAATAAGTTGATAGAGACCAGCTATCGTAAGGAATATGAATGCGAAAAAGGTAAGCGTGTATTGCTTGTAATGGTAGTAAATGAGCAGGAATACTGCGGCTATAATTGATATAATGCTTACTGTGCAAAACCAGTAAATAAATGAATCCAGGAGATAAAATCCAACATTGATGATAAGAAATAGTATCCCTTGCAATATAGCAGTGCCAATGGACAATCCTAAAAACCGATTTCCGAAGAAGTAAAAGTCTTTATTCAATATATTCATAGATTGGAGTATGGCCGGTAACGTAAAAGTGTTTGCAATCTGTTGACAATTGAATTAATGTCATGATGGTTAAAGATATAAAGCCTAGATTGAAAAGCTACACCTGACCTGCCCTCTGCACACCCTGATAATGTAAAAACAATATTAGGATATTTGCTTTTTCTACTCGGACGTTTTCAAAATTTTCGCAATATCTTTTTCAATATCAGAATTCGGAACTTTCCCGGCGTTTGCCAACAATATAATTAGCTGATTTTTTTGTGCCTTTTGACTGATGTAAGTTGTGACACCCGTTAAATTTCCTTGACACCAGTATAAATCCCAAATTCCTCCTCGCTCTCTTACGAACCAACCATACGGTACTTTTGAGGAATATGCCGTTTAAGCATTAGGGCGTTTTTTTGATCAGTAGACAGGGCATTATTTCTTAAAGCATTATCAAATTGATATAGGTCTTTGTAGTAGAATATAAAGATCTGCCCCATCTACATTTTCTATTGGCAATTTTGTCCGCCTGGTTTCACTTGAACTGATTGCTTTTATAGCATTGTTGCTATCCTTAAAGTATTTGTGACCCGGTGGTATTTGGAAAACGTTCGATTCAATTAAACACAGCAGCAAAACAGCGATTTAAAGTGGACTACATAATGTTAAGCCGAGTTTTATACAGACAATTTTATCCGCATTTGCACTTACTCACATAGCTGTCACGCTTCTGATCCATTCCACAACTTTATTATTAATATAGACACCGATATTTAAATTAGGATTTAGAAAACCCTCTTGATGAGATTTGGAGCCCTGATTTACACCAATGATAAAATAGCGGTTTTCTTTCCTGGTCCAAATTGGGCCTCCACTGTCCCCACTACATGTGCATAAAGGATAACCGATCATAGTATTTCCTCCGTTATACTCAGCCAAAGTTGATGAAAGCCTTCTGTTAACTAAAGTATCGGGAGCGGTGCTATTAATTGCAAACTTATTAAACGGAAATCCGGATATGTTGATATCGCATTCCCTAATTATGTTATTTAAACTGTCCTCAATTTCAAAATTTCCATAATATAGAAGCTTAAGCTTTTGCTTGTTAATTATCCTAACTAAAGAAATGTCATATTCACTTTTATTAAACAGTTCAGTATAATAATAGATCTTATAGTCGTTTTTATTTAGTCTTACCCACTTGTTTTTCAAAGAAGGCAAGCCGAGTTCTATATACTCTAAGTTTTCTTGGTTGTCTACACAGTGTCTTGCAGTTACCAGTAAGTCTTTCGTGACGAAGGAAGTAGTCCCATAGTGTATAACGTCATTGTTGCGTTTAAAGCTTAAATGGAGTATTTTATTGAACGGAGCTGATTTCAAAACATTCTTGTCGGTAATATCCTTCCAATCCTGCACAGAATTACAGCTATAGCAACTACCATTTGGGACGTTAGGATGTCTAATAACCTGGGAAATGACCGAGTTAACCGTGAAAAAACAAAAAGTCGCTAATAGCAATATTCTATCTTGCATTCAAATGTTTTGCATAAATACATGTTTCCCCAAAAGCTCTTAAAGCAACATAATGTTTGAGCTTTGGTGGCAATAGAATTAATACCGCCGAAATAAAGATATGAAGCCGGGAGAAAGATAAAGAACGATTTACTTCCTCTCGCCGTTAAAGCTTGAATGCTACTGCTGCTTGCAGTTCTTATTCATCAGCCGCGATAGCCTGTCCCTTCAATTCGCTGTTTAAAATCTGCAGATAAATAAATCTCTTGAACTTGCTTGTCGTATAAATTCATTATATCCATGTACTTAGGTATTTCACGCAATAAAGAGCAATGAGTTATTTCTTTTGAATGGTTTATCGTAAACCGAGAAGGAAGTTGATCATTGCCAATCCGACGTGGTCAGGTTAAGCCATTTTCGAAAACTCACTTCAATTATAAGCCTCAATGAGTGCGGATTTGTCACTTTCTTTTTCTTGAAAAAAGAAAGTAACTCCGTCGGCAGGCGGATAGACGCCGAAAATTCAAGAAAGGACCTCAGCCCCGTTCCGGGTGTTTCTTAATTAAACTGGTTTGCGACTGTGGCTTCAGCATTTGTTTCTATGCCTGTTCTATTGAAACCCGCGGCAGAAACAGCAGGATATTAACCTGGTTCAGCTAAAAAACATGTCTTGCTTCCCCATCCGACCTCAAAAAAAAGGCGTTAAGAAAATTAGCGGGACAGGCGTTAAGAAATGAAATAGACGTTACTAAAGCTTGATCATCTCGTTTGCCCGTAGGTCCTCCTAAAGCCCGATTATATTCTACAGTTGTGACTTATTTCATTTTAGCCTGTCATGCTAATTTTTAGCTTTTTTTATGGAGTCTTGATTTTTTTGTTTCTTTTTTTATCAAGAAAAAAAGAAAAACAAAACATGATCACCAAATATAAACCCACCTGCTGTTTTAATTTATACCCCAAATACTTCTTGACTAAACGAAATTGATTGTCAACTGGCGAAAAGTCATCGAAACTTCTGCTATAAATATTGTCCCTTCAATTGTCAGTGTCAAGAAATTAAAATCATTTATAATTTCTGTCTCAACCGACCCGAACTTGTCTTTATATTTTGTACG
>Ga0181463_1000108_pt1 | contig 17615 bp, 17 predicted proteins | sample InSIn1gowninarea_FD_119071 | JGI IMG/M metagenome (GOLD analysis project Ga0181463, IMG submission 119071) | Clean room microbial communities from NASA Spacecraft Assembly Facility at Jet Propulsion Laboratory, Pasadena, California, USA -... ... | reverse complement strand
AAATAAAAAACCTCATCAATATTTGATGAGGTCACTTTCGATTATCGCCTTACGATAACAGTAGCCCAACTTCCACCGCCTACAACACTTTTATCTTTCAAATTATGTGGATTTCCTAGCAAAAAACAGGTTATTCTTTTGCTAATTCGTTATTTTCTGAGTTGCAAAGATACGAAAAATTAAACTAATAAGCAAGTTTTAGTATGGTTTTTGGAAAATTTAGCCTTTTCCAAACATAAAAAAAGGAGACTGAATCATTCAATCTCCTTTTCTAATATATAGTCTATTTTTAGTAATTATCAAGTCTTTATATTAGGTAAACCAATTCTTTTCGCACTAATCTGTCCAGTTATGTCTTCAAATTTTCCACCATAGCTTCCTTGGATTTTTTCATTTTTGTCAGTGACTAAATCGAATTCAAACTTGAAGTTTTCACCATCCCTTGACAATTTTACTGTGCCACCAGCAATTGTTGCAACTTCATCACCTTTATCTTCTTGCCAATAATAGTTTCTCACCAAATAACTGTCGCTAAATGTATTGCCATCCACATCGGTTTCGCCATCAGAAAACCGGTAAGTTCCGCTTTCAATATCTTGATTGGTCGAGTATAAATCTAAATATAAAAAAAACAGGAATAATAGGGTCACTTTCAGAGACCAAGTGGAAAATACTGAATTCAATATTGCTATAGCCATCTTCAAAACCATAATCATTGAAGGCACCAATATTGAGGTCATAGGTTTGCCCCTTATAGGTTAATTCATTATTCACCTCCACCTTAGGATCATCATTATCATTATCTTTTGAACATGAGGTCGATCCAATGACTAATAGTGAAAGGATCAGAGTTTGCCAAACTAAATTAAACGGATTTCTTTTCATAAAATGATTTTTTGATTTGATAAGATTTATTGTTAGTGTTAGATATTATCTAAAACGTGGAAAAATATATTTTATGATTATCTTGATTTAAAATACCTAATAATAGGAGGTTTAAAAATAAAAATGGGGCAAATTGAATAATTTACCCCATTTTTATTTTAGAATTTCGAGAGACTATTAAGGTCTATCTATTTCTTTATCGAAATTATAACTTGCAAATCTGCCCGAATCTTTAGGATTGACCAAATCTGATTCTTTTTCACCCCATGGCCATCCTCCAAATTGGGTTCTTCTGTAATCATTAAATGCCTCTTGCAATTCTTTTTCTGAACTCATTACAAATGGTCCGTATGCAAATACAGGCTCATTTATAGGTTCCCCTTCCAAAATTAAGATCTTAGCTTTTTGATCACCATTCGTAATCACGATTTCTTCATCTCCTGTCAAATCTGCAATGAATCTTTCTTGCATTTTATAATCTTCTACAGATATCGTTGATGTTCCATCATAGAAAAATACAAACCTATTCAATGTTTTTGATTCTGCATTCAATTTAAATATCGCTTCTGGTTCCATTTCAACTAAAGCAATCCCAACATGATGTTTTGGATCAATAGCCCAAGAATTTTTTAACGGTTCTTGTGCCTTTATGCCATAGTACTCTCCCAAAATAACTTTCAAATTGATATTCTTTCCATTTTCATCTTGGAATGATCCTCTAGGAATCTTTTCATTCCATAACATTTTATAGTCTGGCTCAGTGAATTTATTTGCCGCAGGCAAGTTCAACCAGATCTGAAACAAACGGAATGGATTGTCATTCTCATCATCAAGCATTGGAAACATCTCTCCATGCAATACTCCTGATCCTGCACTCATCAATTGTACATCACCATTTCCGTAACGTCCTTTAGAACCTTTGGAGTCAAAATGATCCGCAAATCCTTCTTCTACAATAGTAACAATCTCGAATCCGCGGTGGGGGTGGTGTGGGAAACCTGGAATGGTCTCTCCATGATACATACGCCATTTTGCTTCACGGTCAAAATCATTCCCTAAATTTTTCCCCGCCAACAATGCTGGGTCAGGACCCATTTTACCATTGCCTTTTGGATATTGATCATAATGGTAAGCACCTAAGATATATGGATCTCTAATAGGCATCGGACCTACAACTTTAGTTATATTTTTTATTTTCATAGCTTTGTTTTTAATTTATTCTATATGAACAAATGGCACACCAAAAGTGTTTATTTGTCAGTGAGTTACCTATTGGTAACCTAGTTACCTTGAAGTAACGTTTCGTTTAAATGAAATGAATAGCTATCTAGAAAATTCTCCTCTTGCTCCAATAAAAAATTATTTGAAGTGTTTGTCAGTAAAATTGAGGTAACAGTACCAATCGTATGCATTTACGTCATGTATCCCGGCACGAATATGATAACCAATGTCATGATAAATTGGCTTATGAACCTCCGGTGCTGTATCACTATTAAAGCCTTTTTTCTTATATAAAGCATAAACTGGGCTAGCATGGTAAGCCGCTAGGTATTCCCCTTTTGGATCTGCCCAGCGATCTTCCTCTGCACTAGCAACATATAAAGGTCTAGGGGCAATCAATGCCAATAGCATATGTTGATCAAATGGCATTTCCTTTTCCTTATGATGATAGGCATTATAGTTTTTGGCAAACCAAGCAGGTTTAATACTGCTGACAATAGCGATAGTTTCGCCAAATTCTCTTTTAGAGAGCGCAGCACCCCCTTCACCAGAATTATTGGAGATGACCAAGCTGAACCTTGGATCTAGTGCCCCAGCCCATAATGCAGCCTTACCTTGACGGGAATGTCCCAATAGAGCAATCTTTTTTATATCAATTTCAGGCAATGTTTCCAGATAATCAACGATCCGTGATGATCCCCATGCCCATGCGCCAATCGCCTCCCAATTGTCACCGAGATCTTGACTATCTTCATAATCCGAAAATAAAGCTGCGATGCTCTGATCTTTGAACCCTTCTTTATCAGGAAAAATATCATGGTAGCACATAGTTGCTACGCCATAACCCCGCTTGATAATCTGTTCATAATCCCAACGGCCAGATTGGACACCTCTAATCCAATCTTGATGGGTAGAATCCCGAACCAATTTGAAGTTATCGCTATATATTATGCTGGAGTCATTCAAAGTACTGTGATTTCCTTTAAAATTATAACCGACAAATATTGGTGCTTTTCCTTTGACATGATTGGGTAACATTAATAATAAAAGAGCATTCACAGATTTTCCATTTTTGGAGAAAGTCATTTTTACCTGGCGTAAAGTTGCTTTCCCGTCTAAAGCACCTTGGTTCTCAGTCAGCAATTCATAAGTTACTGGAATTTCCTCTGTGGGAGTTCTGCCATACATTTGAGAACTGAATATTTCAAGTATTTCAGGTCGTCGAATTGTCTCCCATTTTTGTCTATTATTGATAGTTTCTCCTGAATTGGAAACCAAAACATTAGGTAGTGAATATTTAGGAACCAAGGACTCATCGTAGTTCACGTTCTGCTGACCATAACAAATTTGAAATGACAGAAAAAATATAATTGAAAAGATTAAGTTTGATTTCATCTTCTCCATAATTTAAGGTGTAGGAATAGGTTATCTGTTAAATGTTAATATACAGATTTTTCTTGGATTTTGGAGACTCCAAGATAAATAGAAATCAATTGATTAGAATGTATCGATTATTCCAAACTACGGATATAGATATGCTTGACGTGTTTATAGCCACCCGAATCTCTTTCGTCGATTTCAAATTTGTCCATATACTTGATAAGATCATACAGTTTGGTAAAGCCGTAATTTCGAGGGTCAAAATCAGGCCTTTTCTTGTTGATATAACTGCCAAGAGAACCTAAGAACGTCCAACCTGATTCATCAGAAAGTTCGTCTACGCTTTGAAGGATAAGTTTAGTCGTTTTTCTATCCACTTTATCCAACGCTTTGGTGGCAGGCTGGGGTTTACTTTTTGCTTCAGGTTTTTCCTGGGACTTTGCAGCAGTTGCTTTTTCTTCAGTTTTTAGAATCTCTATATAAATGAATTTGTTGCAGGAAGCAATGAATGGTTGAGGTGTTTTCTTTTCGCCAATTCCAATGACCAGCATACCTGCCTCCCGTAAACGAGTAGATAAACGAGTGAAATCACTATCACTGGAAACTATACAGAAACCATTGACCTTCTCTGAATATAGAATGTCCATAGCATCGATGATCAAAGCACTGTCGGAAGAATTCTTGCCAGTGGTATAACTGTATTGCTGAATCGGAGTAATCGCATTTTCCAACAAAACATTTTTCCAACCTGTTAGATTTGGTTTGGTCCAGTCGCCATAAATCCGTTTTATAGTAGGGGTTCCATTCTTGGAAATCTCTTCCAACATTTCCTGAATATGCGAGGAGGGAATATTGTCCGCATCAATTAGTACCGCTAATTTGAGGTCTTGCATTTGATTAATTCTTGTTATCGGCTTAACAGTAAAAATAAGATATTGTTTTATTAAAATACCTAAACCTAGGTATTTTATCAGCTTTAATATTTTCAGAGATTTAGTAGAATAAACAACCTAATTATTAATATATTATGAAAATTTTATTAACTAACCTGTTAATAGCCACACTGTTATTAATGGGCTGCAGAAATGCAACTGAATCAACAACCGTAGACAGCACCGCCAACTCTGATGAAGATGTAGTGTTGGATTCTGCCGCTTCATTTCCAATGGATGAATCGACAGCTGCTGAAGTGGATTTATCTCAAACATTGTTAAACTTTAATGAATTTCCAGCCGTGTCATTGGACAGCGTGAAGTTGGTCGGGGAATTAAAAGTCAACAATCCTGAAAATGCAATTATGGAAGTCGTCGAAGAAAATATTGACAACTGTAATCTCCCTTCCAGAATCCGTCAATTAAGGCAAGGTTCAAACATAAAAGTCTTCAAATTCAACAGCACAATGAATGCTCAAGCTCAAGCCTTTGGATTTACCGGCACAATTGGAAGAAATGAAATGCTATTAATCCAAGAATTTGCAAGATACAGCACCTTTCCTTGCGAAGGACAGCGTTCAAAATTTGGAATTGGCGTAAGATGTATTATCCATATCAAATCATTAAGAGCTAGACTTGACTTGGATAAACTCTCCGTAATAGCTGCAAATGTGGAACTGGGAAATATCTCAGCTACCTATGAATTAATGTCCGTTGGATTTCCGCTCCAAGGTGATATGTTGGCAGACAACCTACCATCAGTCGGAGATTATAATGTCGAAAATTTCTCCAAATTGGCAGTATCTTTTAATAATATCTTAAAAACTCTAAATGACAATAATAACATGGAAATTGAACCAGTTTCGATGAATTATTATTAGAAAAAATAGGAAAGAACAACATATCAATTCTGGAATGAACATATGATATAGTTATCCGAGATAAAGCGAAAGACTGAAAAGGCTGCTAGGGATAGTAAGGCGATAATCGAAAGTGACCTCATCAAATATTGATGAGGTTTTTTATTTCAATAATTTATATTCTATTCAAATTCCAGCTAAATTTCCTAAATTCTCCTTAAATCACATACTAACTATACTTTAAACGAAATACTTTACATGCAAAGCATCCAAAGCCTCAAACAGCTACTATCATACTTAGTCGAATTCACTGAGCAAGAACTTGAACTGATTTCATCTTGTTTTAAACCAAAGTCATTCAAAAGAAATACCATTATCCTAGAAAAAGACGAGATCTGCAAGGAATTTTACTTTGTTTATAAGGGTTGTTTAAGGACTTATTTTCTAGATGTTGAAGGTCGTGAAAGAACAAGGTATATTATGTTGGACAATAATATCGGAACTGCGCTTTCAAGTTTTGTTTATCAGAAACCCTCGTTTGAATACTTGGATGCATTGGAAGATTCAGAAGTATTGGCAATTTCACATTTTGATTTTTATAGATTAAATAAGGAAGTTCCCAACTTCACTTTTTTCTATCAAAAAATGCTGGAAATGGCATATTCATTTCAAAATAAAAGGATTGAAGATCTCATTATGTTAACGACAAAAGAAAGGTATGAGCAATTGATAAAAGAAAGGCCTGAATTTATTCAGAGACTTTCCAATAAGATTATTTCATCCTATTTAGATATCGCACAGGAAACTTTAAGCAGACTGAAGTCAAAATGAATTTTTTGACCTAGGTCAAATTTCAAGATTTTTATTTGCTGTTCCTTTGTTATATACTAAAAAGGAAAACATTATGAAAACTTACATTTTAATATTTCGAATGGATATAGTATCTCCCGAAATGCAACCTTCAAAAGAACAAATGGCAACTTATATGTAAGATTGGATGAAATGGATCAATAGCATAATTGATAAAGGTCAGCTAGCTGACGGAGGTCTGCATATTACCAATGAAGGGAGAGTGTTGAGACCAAATAATGTGGTAGAGGAGAAGCCTTATTCAGTAAATAATGAATCAATCAATGGTTATATAGTAGTGAGTGCAGAAAATATTGATGATGCGGTAAAACTTTCTGAAGGCTGTCCATTACTTAATGGAAAAGGAACTAGTGTTGAAGTAAGAGAAGCATTGAAACTTGGGTAGAATGATAAAATAGTTTCCTTTTCTTGTGGGAAAGGAAACTATTTTTTCGTAAAAGTTTTTAAATAAAGAAGTCAATATTTTTAAATCAGGTTATAATATGATTTGTTAGCTTGGCTTCCTCAAAAGCCCTGTTATCAAAACAATTGAATAAGCAAACATTAACCAGGATCCAAAGTACCTACCATCTTTTTCATCCATATTCGGAAAGAAAAATTCAAAGAAATGAATACATACAGTGTCTAAGATCATTCCTGTAATCACCATTAACACAGCAGATTTTATACTTTCAAGCTTATTTAAAGAGAATCGTTTGAAAACCCAATTAGCGATTATCGCCATAGCAGGAATCAACAAAATGTATAAGCCAAGCATTACATAAGGATTGTCAGTTATAAAAAAGTACTGACCAAATAACCTAAATATAATGCTGGCAAACAGCCAGACTAAGAAGCCTACTGCTAAGCTGAATTTGATGTAGTTGTCGTCTGATATCTTTGAATTTTCCATGTAAGTTTTATGAATTTGAACACATCCTAAATTTCCATTGATATTTTTTTTGTTTTTCTCTAGTAAAAACGAAAGGTAAAGACATTTGTTCTATAAGAAGTTTTCCTCTTTTATAAATTACTGGGTTTGTGTCATTGACCGAGCTACTCTTAAAGCTTCTTGTTTATTGATTTTGGACTTTCCATATATTTTTAAGACAGAATCTACTCGCCCCAGTTTATTTGATAATATAATATATGAACACAATAAAACCCCTAACAACATTATCGTGTAGGTTCTAAATTAATTTTTCCTGCGAATCCTTCCATTTCCAAATATATATTAACAAAAAGATAATATTTAACTCGAATAGTGATTTATTAATTTTAAAGAAACCAAATTAATAAGATTATGCATAAAATAGAGATTGATAGCCAGTTGCAGCGTTGGTTGGCAGGCGATGAAACGGCTTTCAATGATATTCTAAAGTATTATTATCAATTGCTAATGCCGAACTGTAAACGCATGGTATCCAATCGGGAAGACGCAGAAGAAATTGTGATGAATGTCATGCTAAAGATGTGGCAACATCGCAAGCGATTTGAAGCTGTGTTGAATGTAGATGATTATCTCTACGCGATATTGCGGCAGGAAATAACCTTATTCTCCAGAAAAAAGGTCCTGCCAACTTATGATATTCAGACTTGTACATTAGTCGATCTCGTAGAGACTCCACATTTAGAATTGTCTTACCAAGATTTATACCAGCACTATCTTGTAGCATTGGAAAAGTTGACACCTAAGCAACGAGAGGTTTATCTCTTTTTACGGGAGGAACAAGGTACGAGAAAAGAGTTAGCTGATAAAACTGGAACTTCCATTCACACCATCAATAATCATATGAATGCAGCATTGAAAGTATTGCGACAAGAAATGCGTCAATATCCCGATGCCCTAATTAACTGCATGCTCTTGTCTTCAGCATCATTATATATTCTGCATTAAAACATAATGCAATCAATATAAACTTTACATTAATATTTTTTGATCGCCACCCTCTAGTGTTAACAAATCATTAAACCTTCATTCGCAGTTAGTTATAATTTAATTCCAATGCATTCTTATTCTTGAGAAGCACACAAAGGCTTGATACTCGCCTTTAGTGAAACAACAGGAATTATATGAAACGACCTGCAAGAGAAACCTTGGTTAAATACTTTAAAGGACAGGCTGCTCAACATGAGTTGGAACCTATTCAGTGGTATTTAGCCCTCGGTATTGACGAATTATATATTGAAGAATGCTTAAGGGAAGCGTTCCAGCAAATAGCTCCATACACATCGGATAACCCTAGCAACGATGATTTTTTGGAATTTCAAGATCGCTTTTTAAAAAAACAGCTGATTTTGGAAACCGAAGAAATGTATTTGAATAATGAAATCACAGAAGAAACAGGTTCCCTTTCTCGATGGATCAAATTGGTCGAATATCTTCCATTTATCCTTGCAAAAAACCTCAACGGCCATAGCGGCTGCTATAGTGTTACTGTGTATGATCAACGCATTCTGGTTGCTCGAGCGAACGCAGGTAGATGCTACACAAATAGAAACAACTCAAGTGTTGCCCGCACAAGAGCGTGCAATATTGACTTTAGCCGATGGGCGCTCGATTGATTTGGACTCCGCGGTGTCAGGAATACTGCTACAAGATGATGCAATACGCATTGAAAGATCTAATGATGGGCAAATCCAATATTCCGTTCAAGGGGAGATCAAAGCAAAAGGAAACAATAACATCCGCACACCTCGCGCAGGAACATACAGCATTGTTTTGCCCGATGGTACCAAAGCATGGCTGAATGCTGAGTCGTCTTTGACTTACCCTGTACAATTTTCAGATCAAGAACGCCGGGTGAGCATGACTGGAGAAGTATTTTTTCAAGTAACTAAGCAATACAATAAAAAGAAGGCATTAATTCCATTTTATGTGATGACAAAAGATCAGGAAGTTGAGGTGCTTGGTACGCAGTTTAACATCAGGGCTTACCCCAATGAGGAGGAAAGTCGAGCTATTCTTGCTAAAGGAAGTATACGCGTTCGTTCCTTGCGCCATGCACAAACTGTCTTGTTGAACCCCGGAGAGCAGGCCGTCATAGCTGATGATCTGCGCGTGCTGCCGGCGGATTTGGAATCCCAATTAGCATGGAAAGAGGGCGATTTTATATTTCATGAGGAACCTTTGTCAAAAGTGCTTCCTATGTTAGCTCGATGGTATGATGTGTCTTACAGCTGCCCCAAAGAACTCGAAGGCATCTTGCTTTCAGGTATGCTCTCTCGAAGACAACCCCTTACTACCGTCATCAGCAGTATAGCTGCAACCCATCAAGTCAATCTAATATTAAAAGAAAGGAGGATCATCGTTAGCAAACGAAAAGAAAGGTAATAATCAATTAGAGATAAAAAAAGCGGAAATGTTCACAGCATTCCCGCAACATAGTTTCATCTCTGTAAAAACTGTGGACACAATTTTAACACATAAACTACAAAACAAAAGTATGAATTTTTATCAAATCATGCGTGTCATGAAAATCACCATGGTCCTGATGACTTGTTTTCTTGTTCAGCTAAGTGCAACAACACTAGCCCAGAAGCTCACAATCCGAAAACAGGCACATCATATTGTCGACGTCTTAAAGGAAATACGTCGGCAAAGTAATTACGATTTTATCTACGATGCAAATGCCCTTAGGGGCCTGCCAAAAGTACATTTGGAGGTCACAAATGCCCCTATTGAGGAGGTGTTGAATCAAACCTTCAAAGGACTTCCGCTGGACTACAGCATTCTCAGTAATGTAGTAACCATACGGAAAAGCACGCGTAAGGTGCAGCAAACTGCCATAGCGCAGCAGTTAACAGTGCGAGGGCGAGTACTTGATGGAAGTAATAGACGCGCCCTGCAGGGAGTTTCCATACGTATCAAAAACAGCAACATAGGAACAACGACGAACCAGAATGGTGAGTTCTCTATTCAGGTACCTTCGGCCGGCCAATATTTAATATTTAGCTTCCTTGGGTACCAGGATCAGGAAGTTCAAATAAATGCTGAATATCCAAACTTAGTCATAGAATTAAAACCGCGTTCGGACAAAATCGAAGAAGTACGCGTCACTGTGCAAGCCCGTGTGAAGGCAAATACCAATATCGCGGTATTAGAAGAAAGAAAAAAAGCAGCAATTGTCCAAGATGCAATCTCGGCAGAACAAATTGAGCGAACTGCAAGTATTACGACCACGCAAGCTCTACAGCGAGTAACGGGAGTTACGGTGACGGATGATAAATTCATCGCAGTGCGGGGGCTCGGAGATCGATCGGTTATTGGTCAGCTGAACGGAGCGCGCCTTGCATCTTCAGACCCCGATCGCAGTGCCATACCTTTGGACTGGGTACCCGCGTCCTTGTTAGATAATATCACCGTTTATAAAACCGTCACACCAGATAAGCCGGCGGACGCTGCATCTGGAATCGTGGAGCTGAAAACCAAATCTGTACCGGATAAGTTGACTGTAGAATTTATAGCTCAAACCGGAACAAATTCAAATGTCGGTATGGGAGGGAGATTCAACAGCTTTTGGAACAGCAACATGGGACTGCTCGGTACTAGGATCAATAACAAAAACTTGAAGTCGGATTTCTTGAATCTCTCGAAAGAATACCCCGAAGGATTAGGCTCCATTCAGGAAATGGTAGCCAATAGTAATCAGACGGAGTATGGCTATAGAGAGGTAACGACGATCAAGGATACGCGCTCTGATGACCGGGCCCCAGAATGGTACTTTTCCAATTACCGTTCCAGGACCGTCAGGGAATTCAAGTACATGTCCGCTATCGGTCTCACCGGTGTCTCCGGCACCTACTTTCAGCTCGAGACCTATGTTCCGTGGTCGGATGCGTCGGGAGGATCGGTCATCCAGACCGCTACGGTCAACAACAGGATATTCAAGCGCCATGGATCTACCACCGCATGGACTGCTTGGACTGAGATCGAGAACGTAACGGGTTCGCAGTCCAGGGCGGACGGTGCCCTGAACGAGGCCAAGTCGTACACCAATGCTCAGATAAGCGTTACCAACGGGGCAATAGCACTGAAAGCTGACAGGACCGTAACGGACGGGCTGAACAGCCGCCTTAGCTCTGCAGAGCAGAAAATTACACCTACGGCCATAATCAGTACCGTAAGGGACAGCACCATAGAAATTGCGGGCCAAGCGGTGAAGGACATTAAGATCGGTGGACGGAACTATCTGCTGGGCACTTCGGGGACAACACCCGGAGGGATCGCGGCATCGGGAATAACCATGACCAAAAATACGGACGGTAGTTATACCATCGTTGCACAGACCGTGAACAGCAATTATGCGCAGATGCCATACACCTATGCCGATGCTTTTGCTGAGGACGTAAAGGTCGGTGATACCATTACCTTCAGCTGTGACGTAAAGGTCGTTTCCGGGAGTTCCCTGCCATCGATGTATTTCAATGGCAGCAATTCCTATATCAAGATGGAAGGCGAGGTGAGTTCGAATTCGTTCAAGCGCGTCTCGCTGACCCGCACCTTGGTCACAACGGCAAATCCTGTGACCATTCATTTGGGATTCCAGAACGCTCCAGGAACTTTTGTCATCAGGAACTTCAAGATCGAGAAAGGAAACAAGGCAACGGAATGGTCAGCAGCCCCTGAAGACCTTGAAGGAGAGATCTCCGATATCGGAACCAGGATAACCAACGCAGAATCCTCTATCACCCAACAGGCTGGACTTATTGCAACAAAGGTAGGTCAGACAGAAGTGACTGCCAGTATTAACGGCGCGGTCGCAAACATCCAGGTAGGTGGAAGGAACATCATCAGGTTATCGAACTCCGGGAGTCAGTTCTTCGGGGGGTACATGGGCTCGACGCTGAGCAAAATCAACAATTCGGTTTCGGTACCCGAATGGGGGGCGACGGATGCGAACCGGGTGGTTTCGAGCGGGGGTACCAATACCTTGAAGGCCACCTATGCCATATTGGCGCCGAAAACCGATGAAACCCTTTCAATCAGTGGCTGGTTCATGAACAACAGTACTACAGACGACCTTGTCATCCACTCTAATCTGGGCGCCAGGACAGAGACCCTTGGTCCAGGTGTGGCCAAAAGGGTCGTTTTCGAGGCGATCGAGGGGAATTCGTACGAGAGCGTACAGTTCCAGGCCAGGAGTACCGACCCTTCCAATAACGTGGACTTTACCTGGTGGAGACTGCAGGCGGAAAAAGGCAATAAAGCAACTGATTGGAGTCCTGCACCTGAGGATGCAGATGCCGAGATCACAGGTCTCAAGACTAGGGTTTCCTCGGCAGAGACCACCATAACCCAAAATACCGATGCGATCAACCTGAGGGCGACCAAGAGTGAGGTAACGACACAGGTCAACAGTGCCAGGACAGATGCCATAAACACTGCATCGTCAGACGCTACGGCAAAAGCAAACAGCGCACAGAACAACGCTGTCTCCTCTGCAAAGACCTATACAGATGGTCAGGTAACGATTACCAATACCGCTATCAACCTAAAGGCAGTTAAGAGCATAACCGATGGTCTGACCACCCGAATGAATTCCGCTGAGGCCAAGATAACAGCAGATGCTATTAATTTGACCGTTAAGGCGCAGACACAGGCCATAGCCAACCAAGCTTCAGCACAGACTTTTGCCAATGGAAGAATGCTTTATACTGATCCTGCGTTTGTTTCTGGTGCCAATGGAATGGTCCAATATCCCAGTACTGTAGGAACGACCATGACAAGGGTCAATGACCAAACAGATTCGCCAACCAAGAACAATATCGCGTATAAGTTTCTGCACACTGCTATGGCTGATTCCAATAGATGTTCATTGGTAAGATGGGCTAACCAATCCAGGGCAAATGCTGTGTTTGTAACGCGCATCGTCGCCAAGTTGCCTGTTGGATGGAGAATACAGGACGCACATAACTCATATGGAGATAGCGCTAACAGGTCAGTTACCTGGTTGACACCTACCTTGGGAACTGGTATGTATGAAGAATATGTACTGAAATTGGTCTGTGGGAACACGGGAACATTTAGTTCAATAAATCACTTTGACCTGAGAAAGGTTGATGCTAGCACACCTACACCTACAGCAGCTAATCCTATTGAAAGCTTTATTGCGAGGAGGAATTGAGACCAACAGGAAAAAGATTACTTTTCCTGTTACATTCAGTGGAGAATTATTTTATTCCAAAGAAGCTGAAATAAGGGAAATTGACGGTGAAATGTGGACTATGTATACAGTGGATGGCAAACAGTGGTTGATAAAAATCGAGGAAGAAGTATTTAATTTGGGAATATATCCGAATGTTTATACAGGGGATTGATTTAATGACTACCTTACCAAAGTTGGCAGTGTCTCATTCACATTGACAACCTATTAAATTCTCAATCGGTTACCACACAGTCTGAGTAATGGTTTAGGCGTGTGGAATCCCTTAGACAGAAAAGGGATGAGTATGTAAGTAACCCTGCAGATCAACGCAGGGTTTTTTAAAGAGCTTGTTTATTGTTTATTATTAATATCTATTATTGATTCCTGGTCCAATCTGTTCGCGACATAGCAGGTGGATCAGGGATTTTTTTAAAGCAATTAATCACTTTTATATTTATTTCAATACAAAAAATCCATCTACCGATGATTTGGTTTCTTCAATAATATCCCCATTCTTGTAACTTGTTATGGGGATATTTATTAATCGGTTAATTTCCGATTGTCACGAAATTTTGTGCAATTTTTCCAAGTAGCTCACTCTCACTATTGGATGGTTTGATGTTATGATTTCGTGGCATTTACTGTCGTTTAATCTTAAAGTAACAAAATATAAATCCCAATACCATTACTGCAAAGATTGCCCATCCAATTTTGCTAACGAAGATAGCCCATTTATCCGGTTCGCTATTTTTTACAACTGAACCTTGTTTTTGCTCCATCGTACCTTCCTCATTAGATGCACTGTCTTTTTTCTTGTTGAGGTTGGAAATGATATCCTTGACTATATCCTTTGCCTCATTGCTGTTCCTTTTGGCATCCTGGATTATGCTATCGGCCTGAAAGGTCATAGAACCATCTGGATTCAATTTTATTTCCGTGCCCTTTGTAGGATAGACCTTTGTCTTTTCGTCGGTCTGAAGGCTGGATTTCATTTCTATCTTAGACCTGTCCACCTTACTCTCCTCTGTTTCGGTCGTAGCCTTTATCTCCTTTGAGACCTCAACGGATTTCAGTGATCTGTCGATCCTTTTCGACTTCTTGAAAAGTCCACATCCTGATAACAGGATGCAGACGATTATAATGACCAGATTTTTCATAGATCTTCTAATTTTTTGGTGATCACTTCCAATTTCATGCTGATAGAATCCAGGGGCTGGACAATATCGTCAATGCTCTTGGCAAACTTATGTTCTTCAGTTTTCCTGTAAGGGGTCGTCGATACGCTTAGTACCAGGACCACCATCAATAACCATTTCATCTTTTGGCTCCTTTCTTTTCTCTTAATTGTTGGGCCACGCTGTCGACCCTCACGACCGCACTGTCTACTTTCGTCGCGGATTCATTTACCTTGTTGACTGCAGGCGTGACCATTTGGATCATTTTCTCATATAACCTTTCCTGCTGCTCGAGCATTTTGTCGTTCATCTTTCGCTCAACATCCCGGGAATCATTGTTAAAATAGATCACCCAGGAGAAAAGCATCTGGAATGCTCCAACAACTATTATCAGGGCATAGGTAACGGGCGAACCCATTACCTGCCTGAACGTTGCTTTTGGCTGTTTCCCATTGCTCTGACCTAAGTCCCTTTCTTCTGGATTTGGGCAATTATTGTTTTCTGCCATCAGTTCATTGATTTGAATATTTCCTATATGCTTTGGCCATACTGATGTTGTAGGGCTCACGACCATATTTCCTTGCAATGGTCATGTAACCAGACCCGTTGTAATAAACAGCAACATTGTGCCAATCCTTTTCCTTCAGGTGCCTAAGGATCCTTCCTCCCAAATAATTCTTCAGGAACAAACAGAGCTGTTCTACCTGTTGGTATTCACCCAATTTTGCATAGTCCCACATTGCACCAACTGTTTTATAGCCCAGGATCTTGTAATGAAATCCCATCAATTGGCCAAGGCCTATACTGGTAGCCTCCATTGCTGCATCTGGATTAAGCCTGAAAGCCTCATTGAATGCTGTCCATTCCCTTGATTGGACGTCTACCTTATTGACCGACCAATTTCCACTGGGTGCATATGGAGCCTTTCTCCTGAACCAATGAGGTTCAAACTGTATTAGGATCTTACCAGTCTTGGTATCGAATCCCCTCCCTCCGCTCTCAACTTCAATGAACGCTTTCAAAGCAGCATATTCCAGACCGAACCTGCGAGCAATCTCCCTGATCTGATCGTTGGTTACCATTACTTTCATATCCCCCCCCTTTTTGTGATTTTTTACTTTTTAAAAAATTTCTTAACTTTAATTGCTCGCACAGAACCACCAAATCACTGGTATGATGTGTTTTTTATTATACCCAATGGAGAGGGATATCCATTGGGTTTTTTAAGACTTTGCTCCATTAAATTTTTCAAAATCTATAGTGATCTAACCCAACGCTCCCCATAGCGTTGGGTTTCTTTTTCAATGAAGGATTATTCCTCAACCGGTTGATCGGCCATGATAATGTCCAACTCATCCAAGATCGCAACCGTCAATGCACTGTCCCTGGTACCGGCACTATATCCAATGTTGGTATAACCGTTCTCCCCGATGGATGCGCTCATGCTCGCCTGTCCCTTCTGACCGTTTACAATGATCGATTTCACCTCGTTTCCGTCCTTGTTGACCGTAAATTGAAGTGCCCATCCGTTGAATTCTGCCTGTGAGTGCTCTTGTACGTTCGTAGCTACTACTGTACGTACCAATGAAGTTGTTTCTGCCATATTGTTATTTTTTTGATTTTTCAATTGTTTCCCTGATCGCCGCCACGATCCTATATGATGAATAGAGTGTCGGCACCACATTGAGGAGTTCCATTTCTACCTGATCATTGATCTCCGCATTTCCGCTCTTGTAGATGGACCTTGCAAAATCATCCATGTCAATGGACTGTGCATTGCTGAAAAGTGCATTTGCAAAATCTTTCTGGTCGAAGTTTATCGAAACGAACTGATCGTCCAGGTTCGTGAACCCTACCTCCTTGAGGTCAAACATCCTTTTATTGTTCTTTTTGTTCATATTTAATTTTCTGTCATTTTTTTATGAAATACCACCGATAATAACATAGTCGTCCTGTACCTGACCATTGAAGACCTTGAAAACAGTTGCGGAATAAGTCCCCGTTCCCGGGCCGTCACTGAAGAGAGTTGTATTACCCGGAGTGTACCATCCGTTGGGCAACCAGTTCGTTAGCAATTTAACCTGTGAGGTATGGTACCCTGCACATTGTTTATTACTGCCCGAAGTGGCGTTCATGCCCTCACTGTACAGGTAACAGTCATTTCCGGGACCCATCTGCCGACTGGTAGAACTTCCTGAACTGTTCAGCTTGATCTTGCTCTTGAACGCACTGATCTTGGTGGAAGTAAGTGTTTCTGTCGCGCTCGATATGGAATCCATGAAGAAAAGGTTTGTGGTTATCCATGATTCGGGCACATCGTTCACATAGACGATACCATTTGTCCCACCTTCCCATATTTTGGTACCACTGCTGTCGTAAAAGAGGATCTTTGGAATCCCACCGACAAGGCCTATCTGGATGGCCACCTGGCCGTTCGTGTGCCTCACCTTGAACTGACCGTCATTCAGTTCATTGATGGAAAGCCTGCTGGCACCTTCACTTGTCCTGATCACCCTTGAAATGAGGTTGTCCGTATCTATCTTGTCAGCGGTAATCGTACCTGTACGTATCTTTGCCCCGTCGATCTCGGTCGTGGTCGCGAACTTCCACCCATTTAGGGTGGCAATCGCTCCATCCGCTGTGGTCTTTGCACTGTCTGCAGTACTCTTGGCAGTATTTGCCGTAGAGAGTGCGGTGCTCGCATTTGAATTTGCTGTGCCAGCTGTGGAATTAGCACTGTTTGCCGTTGAAATGGCATTGGAAGCATTAGTATTGGCCGTATTTGCGGTACTTATCGCGCTGTCGGCTTTCAAATTTGCGGAACCAGCTGCATTGTTTGCACTGTTGGCAGTGCTAACTGCTGAACTTGCATTCGAACTGGCACTGTTGATCGTGCCCTGGGTACTGCTGTCCAATGAGCTGAAGGTAACCTTTCAAGCAAGGGAAAGGGACTTACCAAAGATATTGATGCTGTTTGCCGCAATGCTTATTCCAGCCTTGATCTCCTCCTCATCAGGTTTGTTGTATACCTCGGACATATCATATACCGTTGCCCAAGCAATATAGCTTTCAATAGGATTAGCTGCTGTAGGTGTAGGTGTGCTAGCATCAACCTTTCTCAGGTCAAAGTGATTTATTGAACTAAATGTTCCCGTGTTCCCACAG
>Ga0181463_1000107_pt1 | contig 17617 bp, 17 predicted proteins | sample InSIn1gowninarea_FD_119071 | JGI IMG/M metagenome (GOLD analysis project Ga0181463, IMG submission 119071) | Clean room microbial communities from NASA Spacecraft Assembly Facility at Jet Propulsion Laboratory, Pasadena, California, USA -... ... | reverse complement strand
CACCACGTCCTGTAGCAAAGCAAGGTTTATTGATAATGAAAAATGGACAATCGCTACCTAACTCTAATGCATACGAATCATCCTGTTGGTACGATGTTCCTGTTGTTGTTCTTTTCGAAAATTTGGGTTACGTCCCCTAAAAAAACCCGGGTTTACTGCCATTAATTGTTTTTTGGTTACTGTTTGTTTTTTATTTATTTGTCAAAAAATACTTTTGCAAGTGTTATGAATAATGCCGCAGATCCAAACATAGTTGCAACTATCCAGATAATTAGTTTGTTTATTTCGGTTTTAAGGTTGCTTTCAGTACGTAAAGCTGAACTTTCGATTTTAGAGGACAACTCAGATCTAAACGCGTCAATGTCCCTTCTTAAAAATTCAACTTCTGTTTTAGAGGAAAAATCGTTTTTTTTATCCTCAAATTTATTTTCAAGAATCTGTTCGATTTCCTGAACAACAATCTTAGCATCAGCATCATTTTTAAAATGTCGCTGCTGAACTTCATAAATTTTTAAAGATTGTGTAGCAGTCATATAACTAAAAATAGCAAATTATTCGAAAGCTTTTTTACTATCTATCTCTTCTTTTAAAAAATCAATTGCTTCGCTTATTGTTTTTGTCCCTACATTGCCTTTTGACTGCTTTCTCAGTGCAACTTTTCTTTCTGCTACTTCCTTCTCCCCTACTACAAACATATAAGGAATTTTGCTCATTTCCGCTTCTCTAATCTTTTTTCCTATTTTTTCATTCCGTTCATCTAATTCAACTCTTATATCTGCTTTTGAAAGAAGCATTCTAACTTCGTCCGCATACTCGCTAAACTTATCACTTATGGGAAGTATAATGACCTGGGTTGGCGCAAGCCACAAGGGAAACTTTCCGGCGCAATGCTCGATTAACACAGCTATAAATCTTTCCATTGACCCAAATGGTGCACGGTGTATCATTACCGGCCTGTGTTTGGCGTTATCTTCTCCTATGTATGTCAGGTCAAATCTCTCAGGTAAATTGTAATCAACCTGGATCGTACCCAACTGCCATTTTCGGCCTATCGCGTCTTTGACCATAAAATCAAGTTTTGGGCCATAAAACGCAGCTTCTCCATATTCTACCACAGTTGACAGTCCTTTCTCGGCAGAAGCCTCGATGATTGCCCTCTCAGCTATTTCCCAATTCTCATCTGAACCTATATATTTTGCCCTGTCTTCTTTGTCCCGAAGTGAGATCTGGGCAGTATAATCGGAAAATCCTAAAGACTTGAAGACGTATAAGACCAGGTCTATCACTTTTTTAAACTCATCTTTTACCTGGTCATGACGACAGAAAAGATGGGCATCATCCTGCGTAAATCCTCGAACCCGTGTTAAACCGTGTAATTCACCATGTTGTTCATAGCGATACACTGTTCCAAACTCTGCCAAACGAAGTGGAAGGTCTTTATAGCTACGCGGAATCGCTTTATAAATTTCGCAGTGATGCGGACAGTTCATAGGCTTCAAAAAGAACTCCTCTCCTTCTTGTGGGGTTCTTATTGGCTGAAAACTGTCTTTCCCATATTTCTCATAGTGTCCGCTGGTTACGTATAAATTCTTGTGACCGATATGCGGAGTTATTACCGGCAGATATCCTGTTTCAATTTGAGCTTTTTGCAAAAATTGTTGTAATCTTTCTCTGAGCATCGCTCCTTTAGGCAGCCATAATGGCAGTCCTAGTCCTACTCTTTCCGAAAAAGTAAATAGCTCCAGCTCCTTCCCCAGCTTTCGGTGGTCCCGTTTTTTCGCCTCTTCCAGCAAAATCACGTATTCATCCAGCTCTTTCTGGTTAGGAAATGTTACGCCATAGATACGGGTAAGCATCTTACGTTTTTCATCTCCTCTCCAATACGCTCCGGCTATGTTGGTCAGCTTTACAGCTTTGATAAAACCTGTGTTTGGAATGTGTGGTCCACGGCATAAATCCGTAAAATTTCCCTGGGTATAAAAAGTAATCTCGCCGTCATTCAACCCCTCAATCAATTCCAGTTTATATTCGTCTCCTTTTTCTGTAAAATATTTTACCGCGTCCGCTTTGCTTACATCTTTACGCTGGTAAATGCTGTTGTTTTTAGACAACTCCGCCATTTTTACTTCCAGCTTCCGCAGGTCTTCTTCTGTTATCTGCCTGTCACCAAGATCAATATCATAGTAAAAACCTTTCTCAATAGCCGGCCCTATTCCAAGTTTTACACCCGGAAATACTGCTTCTAAAGCCTCCGCCATTAAGTGAGCAGAAGAATGCCAGAAGGTAGATTTTCCTTCTATATCGTTCCAGGTTAGCAATTGCAAAGACACATCATTGTTAATAGGTCTCAGTGCATCCCAAACCTGGCCGTTCACCTTAGCAGCCAAAACTTTACGTGCAAGACCTTCACTGATAGATTTGGCTATATCCATTGCTGAACTGCCGTTTTCATATTGCCTCACTGCCCCATCCGGAAAAGTAACATTGATCATAAAAGCATTAAAATTTTAAACGAAGCGCAAAGGTAATAAAGTATAGGCAGAGCATATTGCTTGTTAACAGGCTTTAATTCTTTCCGCAAAAAAACCTTATTCCATAAAAATTCAATATCAATTTAAGAGATACAAAATTATGAAATCGTAAATCTTTACATTTGCGCATAATTACATTCTGAAGTATTGCAGGTATGAAGAAAATAGAACTGGAAATTGTAGCATTATCGCACAGCATAACTCAAACGCATTCGTATGCTGTGGTTTTGGGTGAAGTAAATGGTCTGCGCCGCCTGCCAATAGTTATTGGTGGATTTGAGGCGCAGGCGATTGCTGTAGCCCTCGAAAGAATGCAACCAAGCCGTCCTCTAACTCACGACCTGCTTAAAAATTTTATGAATGCTTTCAATGTAGACCTGCAGGAAATTGTGATCAGCGATTTGCAGGAAGGGATTTTTTATTCTAAACTGGTTTGTATCAACGAACACGATACTATTGAGATTGACAGCCGTACCAGCGATGCCCTTGCTCTGGCCGTTCGTTTTGGCTGCCCCGTTTATACCTACGATCACATTCTTGAAAGTGCAGGCATTCTTATGGAAGACTCCGGCACAACAAAGAAAAAGTCTTCTACAGTTGCCGCTGCCGAGCCTGGAAGCCGTGACGACCTTAGCGGTCTTAGCGTGGAAGAATTAAACACATTGCTAAACGAAGTGCTCGAACAGGAAGACTACATCAGGGCCATATCTATAAGAGACGAGTTGAATAAGAGGAAGAAATAAGCTGCTAGCTTTTAGCTACTAGCTGTTTAGCAAAAGCCGCAAGCTGGAAAACTACTAAATCATCTAAACATAACATAAAAGCCGACGGCTAGAAGCTAACAGCTACCGGCTTTTTTTAAACAAAACATGGGAGCTAGAAGCTAGCGGCTAACAGCTAGCAGCTTTTTTTGTTTCCAGCATTTGTTTTCATAGCATCATCGTTGCGACGCTCCATTTATCTTTTATAAACAATATGGAGCTTATGCCTTATACTCAAGAAAGGCTTTAATTTTCTTAATTATTCCAATTCATGTATTTCATCATTTATTTATTTCATTTCCGCCTAATCCTTTTAATCCAATAGATCCAGCTTCTATTTCCTCATAATCCTTCAAATCCAATAAATCGTGGTTCTTTTTCCTAACTGCAAAATCAACATAGGTTTAAACGTTATTCGTAAAAGAACAGACGGCTATCATGACCTTGAAACTGTTTTTTATCCGGTTGCCGTAAAAGATGCGTTGGAAATTATTCGTTCTACAGAACTTAATTTTCAACTTACCGGTTTACCTGTAAATGGCCCGATTGATAACAATCTTTGTGTAAAGGCCTATCATCTTTTAAAGAAAGATTTTCCTGATTTACCTCCGGTAAACATCCATTTGCACAAAGTAATTCCGATGGGAGCAGGTTTGGGCGGAGGAAGTGCAGATGGTGCATTTATGCTGTTTATGTTGAACAAGAAGTTCCAGCTAAACTTATCTGAAGAAAAGTTGATTTCGTATGCATTAGAGTTAGGTAGCGATTGTCCATTTTTCATTATCAATAAACCTTGCTTTGCTACAGGACGTGGTGAAAATTTATCACTTGTGTCATTAGATTTATCAGCCTTTAAATTAGTATTAGTAAACCCGGGAATTCATGTTTCAACCAAAGAAGCATTTTCAAAACTATCACCGGCAGTTCCGACCAAAAGCATTCAACAGATTATACAACAGCCGATAGAGAGTTGGAAAGATGAACTGAAAAATGATTTTGAAGAAACGGTTTTTCAACTTCATTCTGCAATTCAAAACATTAAAGAACATCTGTACGTAAAAGGGGCTATTTACGCAGCAATGACCGGAACAGGAAGTACCGTATTTGGTATTTTTAATGCTGAAGAGTCATTAGACTTTTCTTTCCCTGCTGATTATAGATGTTCAGTTATTTAAAGTCCAAGTGTCTTTTTGCAGGCAATTAATTCTCAAAATAGAGGCAGCCAGTTTTCTTCGTGCCCTTTGTGTAGGACTTCGTGTTCTTTGTGACGTTTTTTTCGGACGCGAAGGACACCAAGAACCACAAAGAACACAACCAAGTACTTGGTTGACTATTATGAGAAAGCCGTTGACCAGAATTACAATAGTTGCAGTGTGCGACGCAACGATTTTCAGTAGAGCCGGAAAGCTGACTTCCAAAGAACTTCCTCCATTTACCTTCCGGTCACCAATATTTTACGAACATCTGAACCGTTATTTCCGAAAAAATAAAGGAAGTAAATGCCTGTTGGCAAATGCGGGTTTTGTTTAAACAAAGTAGTTCCGGCAGGAATGGTATAATTGCGCAGTAATCTTCCGTTCACATCAATTAGTCTAATCAAATTGTAAGTGTTTGGAGGCAGATGAATTGATATATCATCCTTTACAGGATTTGGAAAAACGGTTATCTTCTTCGGCAGATTTACGGTGGTTGAAACTCCTTCCTTAATATCTCCTACCCCATTCAATACCCAATTATTTGGATCTACCTGCACACCGGTTACAGTTTTAGGATAATAAATCGTAAACGTTTGATTATCGGAAGTTTGATTCAATTTAATTGAGCTATCGCCCTGAGGAGATAGAACCTTGTACTCCATCAAACCGGAGAAAAAAGGTGTTATAGCGGGCGCAGAAGTAGTTTGACTTATTTGGAGTACAAGTGTATCCGTTCCGTGTTTTAAATAAGTGACATTGTAAACCGGGTAACCTTCACCGTAAATTTTCTGGTTGAAAAAATCGGTCAGGTTTTTACCGCTAACCTGTTCTGCAACGGATTTAAAATCTATTGTTGTTGCAAAAGAATTAGCAAACTGTTGCTGGTATTTCTTCAGGGTATTAAAAAATAGCCCATCATTTTGCATTTCAAAACGCAGGTTGTGCAGCGCAGTTGCGCCTTTTGCATACGTGAGCCTGTAGTTAAATATCCTTGACTCATTGTAAGTATCCGACGGTGGCACATAAACGCTTCCGGCGGGAGACGACATTGCATTGTTATGGAAATCAGTCATTGTCTGTGAGGCTGTTGACGGAAAAAGAGCAGGAAGTGCTTCGACCATCAGGTATTGACTATATGTGGCAAAACTTTCATTTACCCATATGTCATTCCAGCTTCCACAGGTAACGTTATCTCCAAACCATTGATGCGCAAGTTCGTGGGCCACCAATTGCTCTTCAAAGTTCTTCAGAGTGGTCATAGTAGCATGTTCCATCCCTCCGCCTATGTCTGCCTGGGAATGGCCGTACTTTTCTTTGTAAAAGGGATAAATGCCAAATAGCTCACTGAACTTCTCAATAAACCTCGGGGTCTTATCAAGCCTTGCCTTATTCTGATCGAAAAAGGTGGGATTGTTATAAACCATGTTTTGCACAAGAATTGAGTCGGGGGCAATAGATGCAGGCTTTGCATAATTGTCGTACTCCAGGTAATTTCCGACCGCAATACTTGGCATATAATAACTTAACGGATAGCGGCAGGCCCAGCGATATTGCTTCATGTTGTCACGCAAATCGACCACCGCCTTCAAAAGACCGTTAGAACCGGTTTTATAATCGGCACTGGTGGTTATCCAAATGTCGGTGGAGTCGATTTTGTCGTTTAGCAATTGTTTTGCAGGAAACCATTCACGCGCCTGGTAAGACTCTGAAACGCTTGCTGTAAAGTCAAGACCGTTTGCATCTGTTCCGGCAAAAAAACCGGCAGCAACATTTCCCTTATAAAAAAAGGTGAGGTTGAGAAAAGCTCCGGCAGAAGCAACCGGCTGCATAGGAAGGTAAATATGATCGTTGCTGCGCCTAAAGGTTGTTTTTACATTATTAAGATACACAGAATCTAGTTGCATCGTCTGTTTAAACTCAATTGCAAAAGTGTCTAAAGCCTGATTTACTAAAACTTTATAACTACAATTAGCGGTTATAAAAGTGCTTTTCGGTTGTACAGTTATATCCAGCTTCAAATATTTGATGTCATAATAGTTCATTTTGGCGTTCTGATAAAAGTCAACTCGATCAACTCCTGCGCCGCTACTTCTCAAATTTTCATGTGAATGATCGACTATTATCTGTCCTTTTGTTATTGAAGTAAGAAAGAATGTAAGTATAGTTAAAAGCCTGAGCATCAGTATGTAATATTTTTATGTAGTAATGTTATCAACTTATGCCTGGCCGCCCCGTTTCTTTAATATTCAATACACAATGTTCAACACTCAATGTTCAACCTAAGCACAATACTGGTTTCCCATCAGCGTTGAAAATTGAGCATTGACTGTTGAACATTTATACTGTTATTGACGTTTGTTTTTCCAATTTACTTTTTCGTTCCTGCCAAATTAACTTTGAGCTATGAAAATCCAGTTGTGGTCTGTTGGCAAAGGGCACGAAAGTTACGTAAAGGAGGGCATAGAAGATTTTACGAAAAGAATATCTAAATACTACCCGGTAGAATGGAAAATACTGGCACCTGCAAAACAAACCCCTAAGTCAGTTGAAGCTGATATAAAGAAGAGTGAAGCCCAAACGATTTTAAACGCACTTCAAAAGGAGGATTACCTCGTTTTGCTGGATGAGAAGGGGAAGGAAATCACGTCACCTAAAGTCGCTAACCTAATTGAAACAAGAGCCAACAACAGCATCAGAAATCTTATATTCCTCATTGGCGGAGCTTTTGGTGTTGATGAACAAATAAAAGCAAGGGCAAACTTTACCTGGTCGCTTTCGCCCCTGGTATTTCCCCACCAACTCGTGAGGCTAATGTTGTGCGAACAAGTTTATCGTGCATGCACCATCATCAGAAATGAGAAATACCATCACGAATAATTCTTTAACTTGCCCTCCTATGAATATTACTTTAATTATTGTTATTATAACGTCTATTATCTCCTTTTCAGCTTTTTCAAACCAAAAGATCACAGAACAACTTATTTTTTATCCCCCGGCTGTTACTAATCAAAAACAATGGTACAGGTTTTTTTCGTGTGCATTAATACATGCTGATCCAATGCACCTGATTTTCAACATGCTTTCATTCTATAGTTTCGGAGGTCTGGTAGAAGATACTTTTAGTTACCTGTTCGGCTCGCTCGGCCCCATTCTTTACATTGCCCTTTATGTTATCTCGCAGTTTCTATGCCTGCTTCCAACTTACACGAAGCACAAGGATGATTATTACTACCGAAGCCTGGGAGCCAGCGGGGCAGTGTCTGCAATTATATTTGCAGGTATTTTCTTAAACCCGTTAGCCAGGATGGGTTTGTTCTTTATTCCAATACCCATTCCCGGTTTTATTTTCGGCTTTATATATCTTGGTATTACCGCTTATCTTGACCGCAAAGGTGCCGGAGGTATTAACCATTCTGCTCACTTATTTGGAGCCATTGCTGGCATCGGGTTGCTTATCATTTTTGGTTACGCATTTTCTCCATACAACCTTATTCAGAATTTTGTCGAACAAATCAGAAGCTTTTCAATTTAAAGTTTCAAGTTTAAGGTTTCAAAATTAAAATTTTGAGTTCAAGGTGTCTAAACCTTAAACCTTAAACCTTCAAACGGTTTACGTTTTAGGTACTGAAAAATAAAACGTTGACCCTTCATTCACTTTACTTTTTACCCAAACCCGCCCGTTATGCGCGTCTATAATTTGTTTACATAAATACAATCCGAGCCCAAGACCTTCTATTTTTTTCGTATTACCTGCCCTGTAGTATCTTTCAAACAAATGCGGAATTTGCTCTTCTGCTATCCCTTGTCCATAATCTTTTACCGCTACTACCACCTGCCCGTTTTCAACTGAAAGTTGTACGTCAACCTTATTTGCTTCGGGAGAGTATTTTACCGCATCCAATAGATAGTTATTCAATGTCTGGCTAATTCTTGCCCTGTCCCCATTTACCTGGACATTTGCCGTACCGCTTTTTTTAATTTCATGACTTTCATTAGTCAACTCTACGCCTTCTATAACTTCTTTCACCAGGTCTTCAAAGGAAAAAATGGTTTTATTAAAGTTCAAATTTCCGGAGCCCGCTTGTGTTGCATCATATAATTCCTGTATTAACGCCTTTAAACGTTCCGTGTTTTTATTACTTTTTGCTAAAAATTCTACTGCTTCTTCTTTCTCATTTTCCTCGATGGACTGTTCCAAAAGCGTATTACATAAAGTAATATTTGCCAAGGGGTTCCTTAATTCATGTATTACAAATGCAAGCAAGTCATCCCGCTGTTGTTCTGAATGAACCTTTTCTGTTATATCAGTTATAACAAGCACAATCCTTCTATTAACCAGTTTACTATCAAGAAAGCTCGCTTTTACTGAAAGATGTTTTTGATCATGAGTTTCATTAGTCCATTCTAATTGAAAACTTCCAGCGGCTTCCGTTTCAATAATTTTATCAAGTTTTTGCCTTAATTGTTCTAAACCAAAAAAGGTGTTTCTTAATTCATGAAAGTGTAAACCTTCAACAGAATCCTCGTTGATGCTAAAAATGTTATAAAAAGCATTATTTGCTTTAAGTATTCGAAAATTTAAATCAAAAACAACAATGCCGTCTGTGATAGAGGTAACGACGCTGTCAGAGAATTCTTTCGATTCTTTTAGAAACTTTTCCAGCAGCTTCTGTTCATGAATATCCTGGATAAACTTTATAATAAATTGATTGCCCTTCTCATCTTTCGTCAATGTCGATTCTCCCGAGACCCAAATGCAACTTCCATCTTTATGTATCGCATAGTTTCTATCGACTGCAAAACCATGCTGATTTACTTTCTCAATTTCTCTTTCTGGCATCTCCATCGCCTGGTCTTCGTCAGTAAAAAGGACTTTGCAATGTTTTCCCTTCAAATCTTCAGTAGTATAGCCAAACGATTTAGTAAAAGCGGTATTAACCTGCAAAATAAAGCCATCTGTATCCATTATCTGAATGGCATTTATAGTTGCATTGTCAAAAACAGATTTTAACAATGGAGAACGTTGAAGTACAAGCTCAAAGTTTTCTATCATAAAAATGCAATGAGAATGAAAGCGCCTTTTTTGAAACAATCCGTCCCTATTTAAGGGGGAACTATGAGAGTTTGATAAAAGATTATGCCATAGGAGAATGAAGTTTTACTAAGCCTTGCTAAAACATTTTTCGTAAACAGGTAAGAAACGCAGGTAGCTTTTTTGGTAACAGGCTTGGCTCTACATTTTTCACTGTTCGGCCACTCGGGGGGCACTTGTACCGGAAAACTTCTTACTTCATCATTTTCCGCAGTGTTGTTTGCGCAATTTGTCCGGGTATTTAATCATAATTAGTAATGTATAAATCTTAGTGCGGCATGGTTTTACTGCCCGCAGTTTAGATATTGAAGTCAGCGGAATTGTTTCAAATTTTCTTTAATTTCAAAAAGGTAACTTTTATGCCTGCTTCCAAAATACCTGTCTATAGTGCACTGGCAGCAAATCTTGCAATTGCTATTACCAAGTTTGTGGCGGCAGGCATTACAGGTAGTTCGGCTATGATTTCCGAGGGCATTCACTCGCTTGTTGACACCAGCAACGAAATACTATTGCTGCTGGGCATGAATAAAAGTAAAAAACCGGCAGATAAGAACAGGCCGTTTGGTTATGGTAAAGAATTGTATTTCTGGGCATTTATTGTAAGCATATTGATTTTTGGACTGGGTGGGGGCATCTCCTTTTATGAAGGAATTACTCATCTGCAACATCCTTCGTCTATCACAAATCCTATGTGGAACTATATAGTGCTCGGTTTTGCCTTTGTTTTTGACGGTATTTCATTTATTACAGCCTTAAAAGAATTTAACCGTCAACGTAAATTTTTACCCTTCTGGAAAGCTGTCAAACGCAGCAAAGACCCGTCTACTTTTGTTGTTTTGTTTGAAGATGCTGCCGACCTGCTGGGCCTTATCGTAGCTTTTCTCGGCGTTTATCTTGGTCACTTATTCAATAATCCATATTTCGACGGAATTGCTTCTGTTGTCATTGGTATTATTCTAACTGTCATATCTATTTTGCTTGCCCGTGAAAGCCGGAGTTTACTAATGGGAGAGAGCATCGACGAAAGTATATTGAACGAGGTGATTACATTAGCACAAACAGATCCGGCTGTTTCATTGATTAACCAAAACCCGCTGTCAATGTATATGGCGCCGGAAGAAATTATATTGCTGATGCCTGTCGTTTTTAAAAGTCACCTTAGTACCCCTGACCTGACTGAGGCTATAGACAGAATTAAAATACAAATTCAAAATAATTTCCCTTCTATCACCAAAATTTTTATTACCCCGGCACCTGAAAGTGAAACATGAAATGATGTCTTTGCCGGCAACACGAGGAATTTTTCTAAAAAGTTTATCGATGGTCCTGTTTTATAAAGACGTCAGCACAAATGAAATCATGGAAGAAGGCTTTCGAAGCAATCTTCTTGTAACTGTATTGCTTAAATAAAGTGTCGGTATCAGGCAAACGGTGGGCTTCAATATTACAGACAGTTCTAAAAAAGATGTACATTATTTTGAGCAGTGGCATCTGCCATAACTGATTCTTCTCAGTTACCCGGAAATCAGCAAACAGCCAAAGGCCGTCTCCCGTGACGACGTGATGAATTTTTTTAAAGATATTTCTGGTTGTTTCATCGGAAAAATTATCCAAAAAAAAAGGAGTAATCACAAAATTAAACTGGCGGCTCAGTACCGCCTCTTGTATAGGTTTATTAATAAAAATGACCTCATTTTTACCAAAATCTCTCTCACGTGATAGCTCAACCATCTTTTCTGAAATCTCGATATAGGTGATATGTAACCCTTCCGGATGCTTTTTAGTGATTTCTTCCAAAATCCAGCCTGTTCCGCCCCCAACTATAAGAATAGTGCTGTTTGCTTTAATAAAGTCAACAAGATAGCGCTGGACATTTACGATAGCCTTGCCAAAAATAACCCGTGAAAGGCGGTCATAATAAGGGGCTATGTTATTGTAATTGCCTTTCATTGTTGAGCAAAAATAAATTGGGATAGTTGAAGAGCCGCTTATTTGTTTAGCAACACGGAATTCAAATACGGGCGTTTAAAAAGGGATGGAACAATCAGCGTTTTCTTCAAGGGCCTTGTGTAAAACTTCGCGTTCTTTGTGCTCCCTTGCGTAAACAGCAAGAACCACAAAGAACACTACGAAATACATTAATATTGATTATTGAAAAAACGGGTATCGCTTCTAATGGGCTGCTCAACCGAACCCAAAGACTTTAATCACAACTATATGGATCTGAAGAAACAAGCTGCACAAAAAGCAGCGACATTGGTTGAAGACAACACTATCGTTGGGTTGGGCGCAGGCTCAACAATTGCCTTCCTGGTAGAGTTTTTGGAAAAATCTATTGAAGATGGATTAGATATAGAATTTGTTACATCCTCATTTTCAACCCTTCAATTACTTCAGAAAAAAAGTCTTCCGGTCAGCACTACAGCGTCATTTAAAGCAATTGATATTTATTTTGACGGTTGCGATCAACTCGACAAACAGTTGAATGCGTTAAAAAGTGGTGGTGGAATTCATACACATGAAAAGTTACTGGCTTCAATGGCAAAACAATTTGTTTTGATTGGCGATGTAGCAAAACTGGTAGAACGTTTCGATACCAAATATCCTTTGGTTCTTGAGATACTTCCACAAGCCGTTCAGTTTGTTCCGTTTAAAATTGAACAGGTGTTTCCAGCAGCAACAACTTCAATGCGAACGAACGATAAAAAAGACGGACCTGTAATAACCGAAAACGCAAACTACCTGGTAGATGTATATTTTAAACAATGGCCTCAGTTATCGTCGCTCAACCAAATTTTGAAAAGTGTTTCGGGAATCGTTGAGACCTCTTTGTTTTATAGAATTGCAAACAAAGGCGTTATTGCGGGTGAAAAAGGTGTGGTTGTTTTAGAAAAGTGAATATTAACTTACACTCTCATTTTTATTACTCACCTAAAAACATCAAACATCTATTGTTTTAAAAATGCATTAGTTTTAAAATTAAATTTAAACCGTTTATTTTTTCATAATTCAAAAATCACCTTTCCAAATGAACCGATTGCCTTTTTTATTTTTATTACTCTCGTTGTTAACGTTTGATGTTGCAAACTCGCAAACAAAATCAAAAGACGGATGGCAGTCTTTATTCGACGGAAAATCGTTGAATGGCTGGCGAAAAGCTGAAAAGGATACTGCTCCTGACCACGCGTGGTTTGCTAAAAACGGAGAACTAAACTTTGACCCAACGATAGGTCACGGCGGCGATATTGTTACAACCAAAGCCTTTAAAGACTTCGACCTTTCTGTAGATTTTAAAGTTTCTGACGCCGGCAATAGCGGGATAAAGTATCGTTTGTTGCCCAATACATCTCTTGGCTGCGAGTTTCAGTTAATTGATGACAGCAAACATCCGGATGCAAAATTGGGGGTCAATGGCAACCGTAAAACCGGTGCGCTTTATGATCTCTTTCCTCCCGATCCAAACAAACCTTATAAACCTGCCGGACAATGGAATACAGCGCGGATAGTTGTAAAAGGCGACAACGTAGAACACTGGTTAAACGGCGTAAGGATTCTTCAGTACACAAGAGGAAGCAAACAATTTAAAAAGGCAATAGCAGAAAGCAAATTCAAAAATATCAAGGGGTTTGCAGAAGCGATCACCTCCCCTATTTTGTTACAGGCACATGGTGACAAGGTTTCTTATAAAAACATCAAAATAAAAGAACTTTAATCTTTAACCAGCTTCCATATGAAAAATTCGAGAAGAAGGTTTATTAAAAATATCGCAGGCAGTTCTGCCGCTGTTGCTGTCGGCGGCCTTGCATCTGGTTTTACTGCAAAAAGTTATAGAAACATACAAGGTGCAAACGACCGCATCAGGGTAGCAGTTATTGGTTCTAACGGACGCGGTTCAGGTATGGCAGCAACCTTTGCAAAACAACCCAATACTGAGGTTATATATGTTTGTGATGTCGAAGAAAAGGCAAGACAAAAAGGTATCGACGCGGTAAAGAAAACCGGCAAGGATGCGCCTATAGGAGAAAATGATTTCAGAAAAGCTTTGCTTGATAAAAACGTAGATGCCTGTTATATTGCTACTCCCGACCATTGGCATTCTCCGGCAACTATTTTGTGTTGCGCAGCAGGTAAGCACGTGTATTGCGAAAAACCTTTGGCTCACAATCCGCGAGAAGGTGAAATGTCTATAGCGGCAGCAAGAAAATATAATCGAATAGTGCAGTTAGGTACGCAACGGAGATCATGGAAATTGCTGACGGAAGGTATTAATGAATTGAAAGGTGGAGCAATTGGCAAGGTTCACATGGCTAAGGCCTGGTACACGAATGCACGAAAGCCAATCGGCGTGGGCCAGCAAACAGCAGTAATGCCCGGACTGGATTACGAACTTTGGCAGGGACCTGCACCAAGAATGCCTTACAAGGATAATTTAATCCATTATAACTGGCACTGGTTCTGGCATTGGGGAACGGGTGAAGCGCTCAACAACGGCACTCACGAGATTGATGTCGCCCGTTGGGGTCTTGGCATTGATTATCCAACAAAAGTCAACTCAACCGGCGGCAGGTTTTTCGCTAACGATGATTGGCAAACTCCCGATACTCAACTGATAACTTTCGAATCTCCCCAAGCTACAGTAGTATGGGAAGGACGCAGTTGCAACAATTTCAAAACAGAAGGTCTCGACCGCGGTGTTTTGTTTTATGGCGACAAAGGGGTTATGCTTACCGGCCACGACGGTTATATCATTTATGATGAAAACGGAAAGGTCTTAAAAGACATCAAATCAAACGCTGTCATCGATGGTCGCAATACATCCAGCCCTGGTGAAAGTCTCGATGCCGTTCACATAGCAAATTTTTTAGACAGTATTCGTTTATCCAAGGTCCCCAACGCAGACGTAGCCATTGGTTTCAAAAGCACTCTCTGGATGCAATTGGGAAATATAGCCCAACGTACCGGACATACCTTAAACATAGATCAGGCAAACGGACATGTAGTTGGGGATAAAAAAGCAATGGAACTTTGGGCCCGTAGTTACCAGCCGGGTTGGGAGCCTAAAGTTTAAATTCATTTTCTTTTTTGTAGCCAACGGTTGTTTTTTAATTGAGCTCCGGTTGTGTCACTCCCTTGTACCACATCTTTTTATGGCAGCAATTTTCTAATTGCTGCCATTTTTTTTGAGCTATCGTAGCTTAAATGGAACGAAGATTTCAAACAACGTAATTTGATTAAGCATTATTTCTTCTTTTAGGCTAATAGTGTTTCGATGAGTAGCATGTCATTGAAGTTGGTGTTAAATGCAACAATAATAAACTGTAATCAACATTAACTTCAATCTCAACTACTAACGGCAGAAGAAAGATCAGAAGGATGAAAAACTTGAAACAAGCAGTAAACCGCCGTTCAACAGTATCTTACTTATCAGTTACATCTTCTTATCAAGCAATTGTAAAAACTGATCTAGCTGAGGAAGGATAACAATTCGGGTACGGCGATTTAGCGCCTTGCCATTAGAAGTGTCATTGCTTGCAAGTGAAATATACTCTGACCGTCCCCCGGCAGTAATTCTTTTTGGATCTATTTTATATTGATTTTGCAAAATCCGGACGACGGCAGTGGCTCTTTTTGTACTCAAATCCCAATTATCATCAATGCACGCATTTTTGATTGGAACGTTATCTGTATGTCCTTCCACTAAAAATTCAATCTCTGGTTTGCTGTTCAGTACTTGTGCCACTTTACCCAAAACAGTCTGGGCCCGGTCACTTACTTCATAACTACCGCTTTTAAACAATAGTTTATCAGAAATAGAAATATAAACGGCGCTCTTGTCTATCTGGATATTCACATCCTCGTCGTTAATATCGCTTAATGCACCTTTCAGGTTCATAACCAAAGCCATGCTGATAGAGTCCTTTCTGGCAATACCTCTTTGTAATTCACGAATAAATGCATCCGTTGAACCCATATTATCCATTGACTTTTTGATACTTTCAGCCTGGGTATTTGATATCTTCGACAGAGTATTGTTGTTTTCTTTAAGCAAAGAGATTTGTTTATTTAAATTGTCAATAGTTGACTGCAACTGAGCGTTGCGAACAGCAATCTCATCTTTTTCATTACGATATTTCTCTACCTCCCTTTGCGATTGCGCGAACGAGGAGTTCAACTGATCATACCGAGCTTGCTCATTTTTCAATCTTTTACCGCTAACGCACGATACAAAAGATACTGTAATAAATGATAGAAAAAACAAGTAAAATAATTTCATAATAGTTGGTTTGGCTTAAATAAAAAATAAATACAAATTATATAACATGCAAAATAAAAAGTGGAATAATTATCAAAATGAAGCTATGTAATATGGTTTTTAAAAAATGAAAAATTCGAAGTTTTATAAATGAGCCAAGCTATTTCGTATTTCGGATCGAAATCATCAACTGTAAGCTCAATAGTATTTGCAGTGAGTTTAAAAAATTCAAAGAAATAAATGTAAAAAAGACTACATCACTTAACAGTCACACAAAGGCAATAAAAGAGACCGCAACGAGTTAGAAGATCACTAATTTTTTCCACAACTCATGCAACTAACACTAATAGTAAGAAACAATCACTAATCCCTTTTTGTGTGAGAGGCAATGTGAATTATATCTACCTTAAATTGCAGCGTAAATAGGTGCTTCTCACCCCCCCCCCAACCACTCCATACAACCGCTGCAATCCCTGATGCCTGAAGCTGCTTTTTCTTTCGTGACCAACGTTTTTCCATACATAGTCTTTATAACAACTATTTAATGGTTAGCAATGCTTGCAGTTTTACGCATATTGTAAACTACACTTTTTATATTTATTTTTAATTTAATTTTATTTGACCTGTCATTAACTTCCATAACTAAAACATCTGTAGGCACTATAGCCTTAGATGCATCAGATACATATACAACGGCAAATTCTTTTTGAGGTAATACTATTGGAAAATCTGAAATAAATCTTTGATTTAATTCTAGTGGCGGGCTGTTTTTTTTAATGGCCGATAATTGAATTCGTCCGGCTAGAAAATCTGTTAAACTATTATTTCTGATTAAGATTTTCATAAAAACATTATTGCCATTAAATGAAATACTTTTACAAGTCGCTTTTATATAGTTAATGCTATCAGATAAATCTAAACTGGAAGCATCGGTTAGGATTTTTTTACTGATTTGAAAATTTAGTGCCCTGTTTTTGCGATCAGTTGGGTCGTACGGTTTGACCATCGGGAGTTCCTTCAAAGTTAATATCTGGATACCTTTTAACTAATTCAGCATGTTGATACGGTATTGCTTCGTCCTGCCAAAAAGAGCTTACAAGCCCGTTATTTTTATTATAGTTAGTAGTTGAGTTAGCGAGACCTGAAGCAAAAGCCTGTTTTTTAGATTCCTCTAGTCTTTTTAGTTGTGCTGCGATGGTATCTTGTCTTATCTTTTCTTGCTTTTGTCGCTGTGCTTCAAAAATAGCGTCTCTTTTTTGCTGACTTTTATCAGTCTTCACAGTAGGATCTACTGCAATGGGTGTTTTGGATGCATTCAATGCATCGGGTTTACCTATTTCAGCCTGGATAGAAGTAACTTTTTGCGAAACAAATTCTCTGTCCGCAGGCACGGGGTTCAATGTAAGAACTTCCTGATATGTTTGTAGTGCAACACTCCATCTCTTTTCCAGTATAGCATTATTTGCTTGTTCTTTTAAAGCTATTATTTGTCTTCTCTGTTTAGATATTTCCTCTTGTTTTTTCTTTTCTTCCATTTCTAAAAGAATACCATTAATGATCATTATTTGCTTTATTGGATATGGATCATCAGACTTTATTGATGCTGCCTCTTTATAATAAATTGCAGCGCTATTGTAAGCTTGCACGCCAAAGGCTTGTGCAGCTCTGGCAAGTGCAGTATCATATTGTTCATTTCGTTCCTTTTCTAATCTTGTTTCTGCAAGTTTTTTATTAATTTCTTCAAGTTTCGCTACAACGGCAACGTCGGCTGGGTTCAATTTCAA
>Ga0181463_1000074_pt1 | contig 17681 bp, 18 predicted proteins | sample InSIn1gowninarea_FD_119071 | JGI IMG/M metagenome (GOLD analysis project Ga0181463, IMG submission 119071) | Clean room microbial communities from NASA Spacecraft Assembly Facility at Jet Propulsion Laboratory, Pasadena, California, USA -... ... | reverse complement strand
TATTATTGTTAAATACGCTTAATTATCCTACCGTTATTATCACTAAAAAATTAATATGATTTCCACCTTATTAGTTGTTATTATAATTTTTGCCTTCATCTTCGATTACATCAACGGTTTTCATGACTCTGCCAACAGTATTGCAACGATTGTTTCAACCAAAGTTCTAACGCCATTTCAGGCAGTTATATGGGCGGCGATTTTTAATTTTGCTGCCTTTTTTATCTCGAAGTACGTTATCGGTGGATTTGGGATAGCTGATACAATAGCAAAAACGGTAACCCTAACCAAAGGAGATCCTTTAGCTTTATATGTAACACTGGCCGGTTTATTGTCTGCGATCATTTGGAATTTGATAACATGGTGGTTTGGCATTCCCTCCAGTTCTTCTCATGCATTAATTGGCGGTTTAATTGGGGCAGCTGTAGCGCATTATAACACCTTCACGGTTATCAATACAGGTAAGGTGGTGCCAATTATCTGCTTTATCGTAGTGGCGCCATTCATCGGTCTGATAATAGCCTTTTTTATCACCATTCTCATAGTCCAGTTATTTAAGAAGTCAAATCCATATAAAGCCGAAAGGGTTTTCAAACGGCTACAGTTGCTTTCTTCCGCGGCCTTTAGTATTGGCCACGGCGGTAATGATGCGCAAAAGGTAATGGGGTTGATTGGTGTTGCTATGGTTGCTTCTAAATACATTACTGATTTAAGCGCTATTCCTGACTGGGTGCCTTTATCTTGTTTTGTTGCAATGGGTCTGGGTACCATGAGTGGCGGCTGGAAGATTGTAAAGACAATGGGTACAAGAATAACTAAAGTAACGCCATTAGAAGGTGTTGCTGCTGAGACTGCAGGTGCAATAACGCTGTTCTTAACTGAGCACTTTAAAATTCCTGTCAGTACTACCCATACCATTACCGGGTCTATCATAGGGGTAGGTGCTACAAAGAGACTTTCTGCAGTAAGATGGGGTGTTACCGTGAGCCTTCTGTGGGCCTGGATCCTCACCATTCCTATCAGCGGTATTATAGCTGCTATAATATTCTATGTCATGAAGCTCTTTATTTAATTAGGGATCGTTTTTCAATTTACACGCTGTTTTACACTTAATTTGCATATGTAAACGGTACTAATGCATATTTTATGAATAAAATTTTGGTTACAGGAGGGTGTGGTTATATAGGATCTCATACTATAGTCGACCTCATCGAAAACGGATTTGATGTAATATCTATTGACGATAATTCCCGCAGCACACGTTACCTATTAGACGGCATTGAAAAAATCACCGGCAAGAAGGTCAAAAATTATAAAGTAGATCTTAAAGACTATAATGATACCCGGGCTGTTTTCCAGGAAAATGAAGATATCTCGGGCATTATACATTTTGCAGCATACAAGGCAGTCGGTGAGTCTGTAGAATTACCGTTGATGTATTATGAAAACAACATGTTTTCTTTGATCAACTTGCTAAAATGCGTTGAAGAGTTCAAAGTCGACCATTTTGTTTTTTCATCATCTTGTACAGTTTATGGTAGCCCTGATTCAATACCTGTTACAGAGCAATCGCCTATTAAAAAAGCTGAGTCACCTTATGGTTCTACAAAGCAAATGGGTGAAGAGATAATCACCAATGTGGTAAAAGCAACAGAGACTAAAGCTATATTATTAAGATATTTTAACCCGGTAGGAGCGCATCCGTCTATCCAAATTGGAGAGCTGCCAATTGGAAAGCCGGCCAACCTCGTTCCTGCAATTACCCAGACAGCTATAGGAAAAATACCAGAGTTAACTGTATTTGGTACTGATTATGACACTCGCGATGGAAGCTGTCTGCGTGACTTTATACATGTATCAGACATTGCCCATGCTCATACCCTGGCCCTGCAATACCTGATTAATAATAAGAACAGAACAAACTGTGACATCTTTAACCTGGGAACTGGTAATGGAGTAACGGTATTGGAAGCAATAAAGGCATTTGAAAATGTAAGTGGGCAAAAGCTTAATTACAAACTTGGCCCTCGCCGGCCGGGAGATGTCGTTGCTATTTACGCAAATAACAATTATGCAACCTCTTCGCTCAACTGGCAGATTAAGTACGATCTAAACGAGATGATGAGAACGGCATGGGCGTGGGAGCAGAAAGTAAAGCAAGACGAAGAAATTATAAAGAGTCAGAAATTTGAGCTCAATTAGACTTTGCTGATTTAATTACAACAAATGCACGGTTATTTTAATCGTGCATTTTTTTTACAACTGTCTTACTAACTCCTTTTTTTGCCACTTGTAGACTTCATAATTCAATATCATTTCGAATCTTGAACAATTTTTTTTATCTTTTTATAATCAACCCTAATAATTATAAATGCAATGCAACTAAAGGTTAAGGAGCCACTTAAATGGCATTGGCACAAACTACTTAACTACTTTGTACAAGGGTTATTAATACTTGCTCCAATCATTATCACTGCCTGGGCAGTCATTTCTTTGTTTGTTTTTGTTGACAATATCCTGCCTAGTATTGTTCAAAAAATATTTCCTTATTTCTACCAGGTCGATCCTGACGGCAGTGTTCATAAAATACCCGGTGTTGGTTTTGTTGTAATCTTTATTTTAATAGTCCTTGTTGGCTGGTTTTCAACTTCCTTTTTTGTAGGTAAGATGGTCGACTTTTTTGGTCACTTACTTGAACGGACTCCTGGCGTAAAATTTATTTATACTTCCGTAAAAGATTTTTTGGAAGCGTTTGCTGGTGAAAAAAGAAAATTTGATAAACCTGTTTTGGTAAATGTAGATGCGGAGGGTGTGTGGCGTGTAGGTTTTATGACACAGGAAACCGGCACTAAACTGGGAATGGAGGAGCATGCGGTGGTCTACGTGCCTCATTCATACGCGGTAAGCGGAATAGTGTATATAGTACCAGCGGCTAAGGTAAAAGTACTGCACGATATGACCTCGACTGAGGCTATGAAGTTTGTGTTGAGTGGTGGGGTTGCTGAAATAACTCACTAACTTTTTGTAATGAAGAAACTGGTTCTTTTATTAATCTTTTCTGCAGTTAGCTACCAAAGTTTCTGTTGGGGTTTTTACGCTCATCAAAAAATCAACTACTATGCGGTGTTTTTATTGCCGCCAGAAATGATGGTGTTATTCAAACCTAATATTCAATTTCTTACTGACCATGCTGTTGACCCCGATAAAAGACGGTATGCAGTTGCAGGCGAGGCACCTAAACACTATATAGACATTGACTATTACGGTCAATATCCCTACAAAGAATTGCCGAGGAGATACGAAGATGCTGTAAAAAAATATACTGAAGACATCGTAATATCTAATGGCATAGTGCCATGGTGGGTACAAATAATGGAGCAAAGGCTGACAGCTGCATTTAAAGAAAAAAACCAGGTGAAAATTTTGAAGTTGGCAGCAGAGATTGGCCATTATATAGCCGATGCACATGTGCCACTGCATGCGAGTTCTAACCATGATGGGCAATCATCTAATCAAAAGGGTATTCATGCCTTTTGGGAAAGCAGGGTACCGGAGCTACTTGCAGACAAGGAATTCGATTTTATGATCGGGAAAGCTGCATATATAGAAAATACGGCAGATTATATATGGAAACGGGTACTGGAAAGTGGAGCGGCAGCAGACACTGTGTTGAAAGATGAAGCCGTATTGACTCAAGAGCTGGGAGAAAATAAAAAATTTGCTTTTGAAGAAAGGAACGGTAAGATTATACGCCAATACTCTACCCAGTTTACAACAGCTTACAACAAGATGCTTAATGGAATGGTTGAGAGACGTATGCGTGCAGCTATAGCCTCAGTAGCAAGCTTGTGGTATACAGCATGGGTAAATGCAGGCCAGCCAGACCTGAAGACATTAAATAACAAGGTTTTGTCTGCCGACGATATAAGGGAGTTCGAAGGTTTAAATGAAGCGTGGCGAAATAACCACGTTAAGGGGAGAGAACATGAGTAGACACAACTTCTGTTACAAAACAAAAAGCGGCATTTGCCGCTTTTTGTTTTGTATATCATGTATTTACTAATTCAAAACCGAAGCATCTTTCTCCGTTTTGATCCCCTTCTGGTCTTTGATCTTAGCCCACCCACCTACTACATTTCTAAGGTTATGTATGCCCTGCCTTTTTAGTAAAGAAGCCGCAATGACGCTTCTAAACCCGCTGGCGCAGTGCAGATAGAGATTGTCTGTATCTTCTATGTCTGCCATACTTGCAGGGTCGATCATGTTTCCTAAAGGAATGTTGACCGCCTCTTTAACATGGCCATCAGCAAACTCCACTTCCTTTCTTACATCAACTACTACAAGGTTATCATCAAAGGGTAAGTCCATCGCTAACTCATCAGTCTCGACATTGATGATTAAATCTATTTTTTCACCTGCTGCCAGCCATGCTTCAAAGCCGCCGGCAAGGTAGCCTTCGATTGAAGCAAAGCCCACACGTGCTAATCTTATGACTGTTTCTCTTTCTTTTCCGACTTCTGTAACCAGTAATATGGGTTTGTCAAATGGTAAAAGGCTTCCGGCCCATTCCGCAAATTTTCCCTCAAGTCCAATAAATACGGCTCCGGGAATAAAGCCTTCCACAAATATTGATGCGTTGCGCGTGTCCAATACAATTATATCATCAGTAATTTTTGTTTTAAACTCTTCTACCGAAAGCGGTTTCAGGCCCTTTTCTAAAATTGCGTCAAGACTCTCGTAACCTTCTTTATTAATCTTAGCGTTGATAGGAAAATAGTTTGGAGGTGTTGTCAATCCGTCTGTCACTGCTTTTACAAACTCTTCCTTCGAGGTTTGTTGCAAAGCATAGTTAGATTGTTTTTGCTCGCCTATTGTGCTCTCTGTTTCTTTGCTAATATTTTTACCGCAGCTGCTGCCGGGTCCATGAGCAGGATAAATAATAACGTTATCTGGCAGGGTCTTAATTTTAGTCTCAAGGCTATCATACAGGTGACCTGCCATCTCTTCGGTCGTTACATCTGCCGATACCAGGTCTGGCCGACCAACGTCTCCAACAAAAAGCGTGTCTCCGGTAAAGACAGCATAGTCTGTTCCATTTTCATCTTTGACCAGGTAGCAGGTACTCTCCATCGTGTGACCCGGTGTGTGTAGTACAGTTACCGTTACCTTACCTAACTTAAACGTTTCTCCGTCGCGGGCAACAGTTACTTTAAATCTTGTCTCTGTTAGCGGTCCAAAGATAATAGGCGCATTTGTTGCTTTTGCAAGGTCGATGTGACCGCTTACAAAATCCGCGTGAAAATGTGTTTCAAATATATATTTGATAGTCGCATTTCTTTCCTTTGCCAGCACAAGATATTCCTCTATGTCTCTCAGCGGGTCTATAATTGCAGCTTCGCCGTCACTCTCAAGGTAATAAGCAGCTTCGCTGAGGCAATTAGTATATAGTTGTTTAATAAACATATTAGCACTTTTTACAAAAGTACAAACAACAAATAAGCAATGGCGTTAAAGCTATCTTTGTTAATGGACAAAAAAAAGGGATGTTCTTGCAAGAACATCCCTGTAAGACAATAAATTGTTGATTTATGCTACCAGGTCTTCAACAAATTGATTAACCTCGGCTACTCTTGCATAATTAATCGCGTAGTAAATAAATTTGCCATCACGCTGCGTAACCACTATACCGGCTCTACGAAGTATAGCAAGGTGTTGTGACGCAACTGACTGCTCTAATCTCAATTTCACATAGATCTCTGTCACGGTCATTCTCTCATTTTCATCAAGCAACTTAATCATTTGCTGACGCAGCTTGTGATTCATCGCACGCAAAACTAATGCGGCCTTCTTCAGATGTAAAAAGTCCAGTTTGGTTGTATTGCTATCCTCTTTGCTAGAGATAGTAATACTTTGAGTTGCTGTTACCATAATTGTGATTCTTTGGGGGTTTAAAAAATTCAGCTGTAAATATAGAAACGATTGCTAATTTAATTGATAAATGAATGTTTAATATTTTATATTTTTCTCAAAAATATCTATGTTTTTTGCTTCGCCACCGTGTAGAATTCCTTCAAGTACATTGGTTGTGAATAAGATACATCTGAAAAATTATTATTGTTAAAACCAGCTTCTGCAAGCTTGCCTACGTGCTCAGCTGAGTAAAAAATATCAGCGAAAGAAGCATTAATGCTTTTTTCTATCTGTTTGAATTTGCTACTACCGTTACCAAAGAACAAGATTTTATTAGTTAGAAGAAAATTGCTAAAGCAACCTTGTTCTAAAACCATTGCCCTCGGTGCCATCCTGTGATGCATGTTACTGTCGAATACTGCAGTAAATACTTCCATTCGCCTTGCATCAATCATGGGGCAGAAGAGCGTGTCTTCGGTGCTTTGCATCTCAAGTGCAGCAATAGTCATCGCTTCCAATGTCGAAACGGTGATTAAGGGTTTTGAAAGTGCATAACACAAGCCTTTTGCGGTAGCCATTCCAACGCGTAAGCCGGTGTAACTTCCAGGTCCTGCCGTTACAGCAACCGCTTCTATTTGCCGCAGTGTAAGCTCGCTTTGTTTAAGTATAGAAGCTATTGCTGCGTGAATAAAAGAAGCGTGTTCTTTTTGATTCTCGCTCTTTAACAGCCCAATACTTCTACCAGCTGCTGTTATAGATACTGATGCAGTATCTGTCGCGGTATCTATGTTAAGAATTAAAGCCAAATGTCAGTTATTTGTACTACTGTTTAGTTATAAACGAAAAAAGCTAGGTGATTGTTTCATTTATATTAAGAAAAATTAATTTTTATTCTTATCGGGCTACCGACCTTAATCGTTGCTTGCCTTAGTCGGTATATGGGTGTATTTCCACTGCAATTCGTCGAGTACTGCTGCCACTGCTGCAATGCCCTCTTCGCCAACCTCTACTTGTATAGACTCGGCAAATAGGAAGCCGGGCCACGGACTAATCTTGGCTACATTAGGTGGAAGCGACCTAAGATCACTACCACTCTTTATAAATACCGGAACAGATAATGAACTGATTTTGTTTGCGGTCGCATCAATGTCATTATCTAATAAATAGAAGTATGCGTGAGCAGTATCTTTAGCCTCGTCCAGGCTGTTTACAAACTGCACCTGTACGCCCTCCGGTATTTCCTTATCCTGGAATTCCTTCTGGTCTTCACCATTGGCTATTACAACAATCAGCATAAAATTTTATTTATAGCACAAAATTAGGTTTGTTCATTCATCGAAAATCCTGCAATTTTATTTCAAAGCAATTTTTTATGGATAAGAGAATTATAAATACGAAAGCAGCACCAGCACCGATTGGGCCGTACAGCCAGGCTGTAATAGCAAACAATATGCTGTTTATAAGTGGGCAGGTGGCAATAAACCCTGAGACAAACGAATTAGTGAATGGAGATATACCGACTGAGACCCACCAGGTAATGCGAAACCTGCATGAGATATTAGAAGAAGCTGGTATTAATTTTAACCATGTGGTTAAAACGACCATTTTTTTGAGTGACATGACTCTTTTTGGGCAGGTAAACGAAGTATACGGTTCGTACTTCGCAGCCGACTACCCGGCTCGTGAAACGGTTGCTGTAAAGGGATTGCCAAAAAACGTGAATGTTGAGATTAGTATGATAGCAGTATTGTAGCGTAGCCTACTACTTGTTGTACGGGCTACTATAATCAATATTAATTTTTGTATACAAGCCTATGGCGGAAGATTTTATTAAATATTTTGAAGCGAACAAAGAAGCCTGGAACAAACGAACGGCTATTCATAAAGACTCAGCATTTTATGACGTGCCCTCGTTTATGGCGGGTGCTACATCGCTACAAAAGATAGAGATGCAAGAGTTAGGTGATCTCACGGGTAAAAAAGTGTTGCATCTGCAGTGCCATTTCGGGCTTGACACACTAAGCCTTGTAAGGATGGGAGCCGCTGTGACGGGCGTTGATTTGTCAGATACTGCAATAAAGTATGCAAGGGAGCTGAACGATGAACTGAAGCTTGATGCCGGGTTCATCTGTTGTAACCTGTACGACCTTCCACTCCATTTAAAAGGCGATTTCGACATTGTTTTTACTTCTTATGGGGTCATAGGATGGTTGCCCGACTTAGATAAATGGGCATCCGTTGTTGCACATTTTCTAAAACCGGGTGGAGCATTTCACATGATAGAATTTCACCCGGTAGTATGGATGTTTGACGAACAGTTTAAGTATATAAAATACAGCTATCACAATGCCGAAACGATTGCCGTAAAACAAACCGCCACTTATGCCAATCCGGATGCAGAAATAGAATACGACGAGTTTTCGTGGAACCACAGCCTGTCTGAAGTGGTAAATGCGTTAATATCAAAAGGACTACAAATAAAACATCTCAACGAATTTTCTTACTCAAGTTATAACTGCTTTGCAAATACCATAAAAGGAGCAGATGGCAACTACACAATTAAGGGCATGGAGGGTAAAATACCTATGACGTACTCAATTAAAGCGGTTAAAAATCTGTAACAAATGCTCCGTTCTCTAATAGAAAACCTCCATTTCGTTAAAAAGATGAACGCACTGCTTCGCAACCAGGTTGGATTATTTTCAACAGGGCGTCTCCAAATAAAGTTTTTTTATATACAACTGCTGCCCGGAACTTCAAGCTTTTTCAACGATTAGTTTTCGTTTCTTTGCAATCGAAAAAAAACAACATTCATGCTTCCCAAATACAAAAGAATTCTTCTTAAGCTGAGCGGCGAGTCGCTAATGGGCGATAAAAGTTTTGGTCTAGACTCCACGGTTATCCAGCAATATGCGCAAGACATAAAGCAGGTGATTGAGCTAGGTGTACAGGTAGCTATAGTGATAGGTGGCGGCAATATCTATCGTGGAATGAATGAGGCAGAGACAGGTATAGAAAGGGCGCAGGGAGATTATATGGGGATGTTGGCAACCGTTATCAATGGTATGGCGTTACAGGCAGGCCTTGAAAAAATTGGTGTGTATACAAGATTGCAGAGTGCTATTAAGATGGAGCAGGTAGCTGAGCCCTATATACGTCGCCGCGCTATCCGTCACCTTGAGAAAGGTCGGGTTGTTATTTTTGGTGCCGGCACAGGCAACCCTTACTTTACAACTGATACCGCAGGTTCTTTAAGAGCCATTGAGATAAAGGCAGACGTTATTTTGAAAGGTACGCGTGTCGACGGTATTTACACTGCTGATCCGGAGAAAGACCCTACTGCAAAACGCTTTGATAAAATATCTTTTGGTGAAGTTATAAACAAGAACCTGAAAGTAATGGACATGACTGCCTTTACTCTGTGCCAGGAAAATAACCTTCCAATTATTGTTTTTGACATGAATACGCCAGGTACCCTATTGCAGGTGGTACAGGGAATGGACGTAGGAACTTATGTTAGCTAAACTTATAGATTGAAAGCGGCGGACTGCCGCTTTTTTTATACCTGAAAACAGGCTGGAATCGAATTTGAATCTATTAATATCCACAATACTTCTGATTACACATCAACCACCTATTAGAATGTTGTCCTTAAAAAAGTCACTCCTTTTATTTCTGTTGGCATTTATTTCAATCAGCCTTTTTGCTCAATCCACTGTTTCTTTTACAATTTATGACAGTATTACCCATCGCACGTTAGGAGGTGTTTCAATAGTAAAAAAGGGAACACAAAAAGGAGCCGTGACAAGTTTAGACGGCAAAGCAAGTCTTATGTTAGATGCAAATAGCAGCACTGTATTTGATATTTCTTATATAAACTATGAATCGAGAACTCTCATCATTAATGCAACTACCGATACAGCCGTGGAGGTACTGTTGGCGCAGGCCGAACACCAGATGGAAGAAGTGATAGTGTCATCTACACGAACAAACAGCAGACTGGAAGACCTGCCGACAAGGGTTGAAGTTTTAGGCTCGGAAGAAGTTGCAGAAGAAAATGGCATAAAGCCGGGAAATATAGCAAGTTTATTAGGCGATATAGCAGGTATTCAAATTCAGCAAACTTCTGCAGCTACCGGCAATGCAGACATGCGTATACAGGGTGTGCCTGGTAAATACACACAGCTACTAAGAGATGGCATGCCGTTGTATGGAGGGTATGGTGGTAGCTTTAGCATACTGCAGATACCACCACTTGACTTACAGCAGATAGAGTTGATCAAAGGTGCAAGTTCTACTTTATACGGAAATGGTGCGATAGCAGGTATGGTAAACCTTATATCTAAAAAGCCGGTTAAAGGTTCAGTAGTAAAAGCTTTTACTCTCAACAGGTCAACACTAAAGGAAAATAATCTAAATGCCTTTTTTTCCGGACGAAATGAAAAATCAGGATACACATTCTTTACCGGGGGTACCTTACAGAATGCTGTAGATGTAAACAAAGACGGCTATTCTGATGTGCCCGATGTAAAAAGCATTTTTGTACATCCAAGATTGTTTCTTTACACCAGTCCTTCGTCAACGGTGATCTTTGGTTATACCATGAATTACGAAGATCGTAAGGGAGGCGATATGCTGGCTTTGACCACCCAAAAAAATACTGCTCATCCTTTTTTCATCCAAAACAAGAGTCTTCGTAATACAGCAGACGTAAACTGGGATAAAAAAATAAATGAAAATTCATTTTTTAATATAAAAGGCAGTACCAGTTTTTTCAACAGGGATATAGCTACCAATGTTTTTGGCATGAAAGCAAATCAGACAAGCTGGTATTCTGAAGCTGCCTATACTACAAAAGCTGAACTGGTAACTTTTGTAGGAGGGGTGAACTGGAATGGTGAAGATTTTAAAAAGAAGCAACCCGACAGCAGTCAACTGACAAACTATAAAAACTTTACTCTAGGCGCATTTGCACAGGCTGATTGGCGGCTGACGAGAAAACTAACCGCCCAAACAGGTTTAAGAGCAGATGATGTTTACTACCAGGCAGCACAAAAACTACTATTATTGCCAAGACTTTCGTTGATGTACAAGTTCGATCCGAAGTGGACGGCACGTGTAGGTGGAGGGCTAGGGTATAAATTACCTACACCTTTTAGCGTTGAAGTAGATGAAAGAGACTATCATTATCTCTCGGCAATATCTGCAATTACCAGTCTGGAAAGATCATCAGGTGCAAATGCTGATGTAAATTTTAAAACAAAAGCAGGAGGATGGTCAATTACAATTAACCAGGGTTTTTTTCTTACTCATATTAAAAACCCAATGCTAATAAATTATACAAGCCCGACGCTCATAACATATACCAGTGCTTCAAGACCTCTGGTTAGCAGCGGTACGGAGAGTTACGTGCAACTACAGCATGATGAGTTGGAGTTGTACTTTGGTTATACTTACACAAACGCACTACGGCAGTACAACTCAATAAATGAACATCTGCCATTAACCGCCAAACATAAAATGGCAAGTGTGTTAGCATATGAGTTTAGCGAAAAATTTAGAGCAGGGATAGAAGCTTCCTATACCGGTACTCAATACCTTGACAATGGAGCAACCACTAATCCCTACCTGTTTATGGCTGCTATGGTAAGGTATAATCTTGGTAAAGTTGCATTTGTTTTAAATGGCGAAAATTTATTTGATTACAGATTGAGCAAAAAGCAGGCGGTGGTTTTTGCTCCCTATTCCAATCCTTCATTCCCCGAAATTTGGGCTCCTTTAGAAGGGCGCGTAATAAATTTAAGTATGATGATAAAATGGTAATTATAAGAGCAAGTTACAAGAATTGAAATGTTCTCTAAACAGAACAAACTCTTGATTGGAACTGTTTAATTTAAAAATTGCAAGACGTGAATGACTCAATAGCCGACATACGTAAAGATTATAAGCTGAAGTCTTTGTTAGAGGATGACGTATTACCAAATCCCATAGACCAATTCTCCGTTTGGTGGAAGGAAGCAATCGACAGCAAAATAGAAGAGGTAAATGCAATGACGCTGGCGACTGCAACCACAGACGGAGTGCCATCGGCAAGAATAGTGTTGCTTAAGGGCGTATCAAACGAAGGCTTTACCTTTTTTACCAATTACCTAAGTCATAAGGGTAGTGAATTGGCAAAAAACCCAAAAGCAGCGCTGGTTTTTTTCTGGAAGGAACTTGAGCGGCAGATAAGAGTTGAGGGTACAGTTGAAAAAGTGAGTGAAGCAGAAAGCGACGCATATTTTGCGGTAAGGCCGGCGAAAAGCAGAATAGGAGCGTGGGCTTCTCCACAAAGTACACCTATTGCAAGCCGTAGTATTATCGAAGAAAATGTACAGAAATATGAAGCACAGTTCGGGGAAGAAAATATTCCTCGTCCACCCCATTGGGGAGGATATATAGTGAAACCTGTGAGAGTTGAATTTTGGCAGGGTCGCAGAAGTAGGTTGCACGACCGGATACTCTATACCAAATTAAATGGAGAATGGAAAAAGGAGCGTTTGGCTCCATAGCGCGGTTAATTAGCGTGGTTGATTGAGTGAACAGATAGTTTTACTCAATCAACCGTTTAGCCAATTAAGCTTCTTTTTGTTCAGCTGGCTTAGTCGCCTTTGTAGTAGTTCTTGCAGGACGGCTTTTGCCAAAAGATCCTTTGAAGATTTTACCTTTCTTTGTTTTTTTATCACCTCTTCCCATAACAATTTTTTTAAATAATAATATTAAAGTGGCTGCAAACCTACAATAACTTGGCTAATTTATCAAAGCCAAGATAAACTGCGTCGGTTTGCAGTATAATTTTCACGAAAAAAGCAGTAGATTTCCTGCTTTTTGTATAGTTAACTGTAGAATTAGATTCTGGCTGAAAGCTCTTTTCCGGCTTTAAACTTGGCCACTTTTTTAGCCTTTATTTTAATTTCCTGACCGGTCTGAGGATTGCGTCCATTTCTTGCAGCTCTTTTAGAAACCGAAAATGTTCCAAAACCTACAAGAGTTACTTTGTCTCCTGTCTTTAAAGTTTTGGTAACTGTATCTACAAAAGAGTCTAATACGATGTTTACCTGTGTTTTAGTTAAATCAGCATCTTCAGCAATTTTCGCAATCAATTCAGCTTTGTTCATGGTTGTATTTTTTGTTAGAGTATAAACTGCAACAAATTTATTCGCTTTTCTTATCTCGCAAAATTTTTTCTACCACATTTAATCTCTTTTAAACTGCTCAAACTCTTTGCTGACCTATATTATAAAATAAAAGTAGAATGTTTAAATTACTAGTTTTAACTTCTCTTATAAACTTCTTAATCAACTGTTTGCATTAATGTTTGAAAGTCAAGGTATCTGTCACCCCATCGTTTGTTCACTGTCTCGGCAAAAGACGTCGCGTAGTTTTTGAGGTAGTAGTCGTATTTGGTGAGAGAGGGCGCATAATACTGTGCTGCATAGGTCGGGCCGTCAGTTTCGTCTACCTGTAATATTCTAACGAGCTGGTGTTTTTCAAAACAACCGGTGCCTAATATCTCTGGAATGTGTACATCCTGCATCCATTGTAACCAGTCTTCGGCAATAGGCCATTCTATTTTTATTGTAACGTTGTAAATTATCATTATTTAGTGTGTTTAATCTTCCTGCAAGTTACCCAGTAAATTTATGCCACTAATTTTCGCACCGGTGCTACCGATCTGCAGATTTTTTTATAGAAATAACCATAGCTCGTTATAATTTTACCTATCAAATATGAATTATAAACTACCCTACGATTTCATACTTAGTTATCTATACCCGGTACGGCCACAGATTAGAAAAATGCTGGGTGGTTATGCATTAATATCAGGCGAAGATATACTGCTGCTGCTGAGAGAACGAGAAAATCAACCGGAATTTAACGGGGTATTTGTACCAACTGAACCGGGCTATTTTGATGCACTATCCGACGAAATTCATTCTTCAAACATGGATTTTGACCTTGATGGAGCGCCACATACGTGGATTTTTATAAGTGAAGACTTGCCGGACTTTCATGAAAAAATTAAAAGGGCGTGTAAATTGATAAAAGCCGGCGACAAGCGAATTGGCAAGAAGCATCACGCTTGAAGGTGCAATGTTGCCGTGACTGCTTAGTTCATTAGCCTACTCCACTACCTGCCTTGACAGCCGATTGACTTGATTCGGCTTGTACCTCTGCGCTTACAATCTCCTTTGCGATATGAACAATGGTGGTTGCACTATTTTTCTGAGATTATGCTCACCACCTTGTAAAACCTTTCAGCCTGGTATGGTTTGTACTTTAAGGGTACAAAAGAAACTTTTATAAGCATGCACCACTCTTATTACCCGTTAACTTTATTTCAAGTTTCGAAAAAATCCAATTGCCAATATGAAAAGTTCCGATAGTAAGAGAGTTCACCGTGTTTTGGTTGCTGAAGACGACGAAGATGATTTCAGCATTTTTAACCTTGCCATTTCATCCGTGCCAGGCTCGTTTGAGATTTTACACACTACAGACGGCGTAATGTTTTCTTCACTGATACAGTCAGCTATGAAGACAGATGTTATTTTTTTAGACATAAATATGCCATATAAAGATGGATTTAGTTGCCTAAAGGAAATACGGAATAGCCCCGATTATAAACTAACCAGGGTCGTCATGTATTCTACCTCAAGCAACATCAATGATATTGAAAGAAGTTTTGACCTTGGCGCAAACTTCTACCTCGTTAAGCCTACCAATTTCACCGAGATTGTGAACCAGTTGGAACAGGTGTTTAATAACGAATACTTTTTAAAAAACTTACCGGCACCGCGTAGTCAGTTTGTAGTGAAGGCAACAAACGATAAGGATACAATAAAAGGCATTGGAATTGGATATGAAGCTTTTGCAGCAAGATGTTAGGGTTAGGGTATTATCTAAAAGTAATATAAAAGGCAGTCCCTTTATCTTCTTCACTTGTTACGTCGATAGTTCCTCCCAATGCTGTTATCTGAGATTTTACGATAAACAATCCCAGCCCTACGCTGTCTGGGTTGGAGTGAAATCTCTGGTATAGTCCAAATATGCTGCCGCCATGTCGTTTCATGTTAATACCTGAGCCGTTATCTTGAATAGTTAGCACAACCTCATTGTTGTCATTAACACTTGTAGAGATATTGATGACAAGTGGTCTATTAGCAGAACGGTATTTGATTGCGTTTGATAGCAGGTTAACCAGGATGCTTTCGAGATATGACCTGTTGAATAAGACGTCTTCTACCTCAAACTCTTTATTAATAACACAGTCGGCCTCGTTTATTTCATGGGCCAGTGACAGGCAGACGTCGTCGACCATCTCGTTTAAGTTATTGACCGCCTTATTGACATTGACATTGTTCCTGATGATAAGGATTTGGATGAGATCATTAATCGTCTTGTTCAACTGGTTCGTCGTAGTTTTGAACATCTCGATTATCTCCCTGTTGTTATCGTTCAGGTTTTCATAGTCAATAAGGGTTAACAGGCCGACCAGGTTTGAAAGAGGTGCCCGGAAATTGTGCGACGTAATAAAGCTGAACTGCTTTAGGTCTTTAATTGACCTGGTTAGTTCTTTTATTAAAATCTCACGTTCTTCTGAATGCCTGGAAATATCTAATTCCTGTTGTTTTCTCATTGTGATGTCTGTCACCATTGCCAGGCCGCCTTTGTATTCGCCCTCTGAATCAAAGATTGGATTGGTTGATACTATCGTCCAAATCTGCCTTCCGCTTTTAGTGACAAACCTCGATTCGTGTGTTTCATTTAACCGATGTTCGCGCATTGACAGACGCTGTAAAGACGCTTCCCTATCTTCTTTCAGTTTAAATGACACGCTTGTTTTTCCGATCATCTCCTCTTCCGAATACTCCAATAACTCGCATACCTTTTGGTTAACAAATGTTGTTTTGTCGTTTTCATCCATTAGCCAAATTCCTTCCTGTGCTGTCTCTACGATCTCCCTGAACCGCCTTTCACTTTCTTCAATTTTTTTTCTCGATATCACCTGCTCTGTAACATCGACTGCAAAAAAGAAGACCCCTTCTATCTTGTTCTCTTTGTTGCGATAAGCCTGGTACACAAAGTTTAGGTAAGCGTCAGTAAGGTGTCCTTGTCCTTCCTTATCAACCCTTATCAGGTGTTCATTAGCAACAAAAGGCTTTCCGGTTTTATAGACTTCGTCTAATAATTCAAACAACCCCTGGTTCTCAATTTCTGGAAATACTTCGCGAACAGTTTTACCGACGATGCCTTTGCGTCCTGTCAGCTGAAGATATTCATCATTGACCATTTCGAACTTATGATTCGGTCCTTTGAATACACCAAGGCTACATGGGGCATTTAGAAATAGTTCATAAAACCGTTGTCTTTCACTTTCAAATGCAGCTTCGAGTGTCTTTTTCTCGGTGGCGTCTTTAGCTATGCAATACATGACATGATCCTGCTCTTCCCATCTTGCCGACCATAGCATAGGAATTGGTGTTCCGTCTTTATGTAAGTGCCGGTTTTCAAACATGGTGACAGGTTTTCCCTGCATGACTGCCCTAGCAGTATTGCGAGTGCTCTCAAGGTCTTCGTCAAAAACCAATTCCAGGTACTTTTGTCCAATCAACTCTTTGGGCTGGTAGCCCCAAATAGCCGCTGCAGCAGAACTAACGCTTACATATCTGCCATTTTTGTCTATCGAGCATATGATATCGACAGACGCATCCATGATTTTTTCAACATCATTCAAGGCTTGCTTTAGTGCTTTGTTTGTTTCACGTTGCTTCTGTTCTGCCACTGCCCGCTCGGTTATGTCGCGAAAGATCATGGAAGTTCGCTCTACGCCCAAAGCATCGGTGTAGACAGCAGAAGTTACCTCCACCGGAAAAGTAGTGCCATCCTTTCTCTTAAATCTCACTTCACCCTTTGTTTTGCCCGTCGCTTTTCTTTCGCCGAGCAACTGTTGTAAACGGGGATCTGTCTGGTCTACAACACCAGATCTTCCTACTTTGACAATTTCCTCTTCCGTCATCTTAAACACAGCACAAGCAGCAGGATTTGCGGCATGTATCTGACCGTCGGTGGTAGTTAAAAAGATACCGTCAAGGCTTGTCTCGAAAAACGATTTGTACTTGGCCTCGCTTGCCCTTACCACCTGATCTGCAACTTTTTCTGCTGTAACGTCCTGGTTTGTCCCAACAATTCTAGTGGGGTTTCCCTCCTTATCTCTTTGCACCAATGCGACCGACTTAATGTAGCGAACTGAAGCGTTCTTATGAACAACTCTAAACTCCATCTCAAAATCTACGTGGCTGGGAAGCGCCTTCATAATAGTGCCGTGCACCCTTTCTCTATCCTCGCTATAAATCGTTGCCAGCCACATCTCGTAGGTTCCATCAAAGTCCTCGGGTTTGACCTGGTACATAGAAAAAAGAACATCGTCTCCGGAAAACTTATTAGTGGTCATATTGTACTCCCAGATACCGATTCCCGCGACTTTAGTGGCTAGAAGAAGCTTTGCCGATAGTTCGCTTCGTAGCTCCTGGTCAAGTGCTTCTTTTTGCTGCGTTTCACTTACTATTTGAGTCAGTTCTTTTTCGAACCGGTATTTTTCAATTGCATTGGTTACTGCGCTGGGTAGTCGCTTTAACCTGTCTTTGAAAATATAATCGTCGGCTCCTTTTTTAACCACATCCAACGCCACCGAGAAAAAGACACTCGAAGCTGCATTTGAAAGTGAAAGACAA
>Ga0181463_1000106_pt1 | contig 17699 bp, 26 predicted proteins | sample InSIn1gowninarea_FD_119071 | JGI IMG/M metagenome (GOLD analysis project Ga0181463, IMG submission 119071) | Clean room microbial communities from NASA Spacecraft Assembly Facility at Jet Propulsion Laboratory, Pasadena, California, USA -... ... | reverse complement strand
AGAAAGGAAGGATTGGCTATTCGAGGTGGACGTAGCCCAAACTGGGTGAACCACGTATATCTGTGTCTCTCTTGTTTTGTGTGTTTTCTGTGTTTACATTTCTACAATATTTTATGTGTTCCATTGATCCATAATATATAATATTCTAACAACTGGTATCAGAGCTGAAGATCTATTTGGCTGATAAACTCGCAGGAAAGAAGGGTTCCTGGTTCGAGTGGGAGCAATGGCGGAAGATGCTAAGTTTAGGGTCGAGAAATTTAATGGCCAAAACTTCTCACTGTGGAAGATGTAGATGGAAGATTATCTGTATCAGAAAGACCTATACCTACCATTGGGAGGAAAATCAAATATGCCGACGGGTATGAAAGACGAAGAATGGAACCTTCTCGATAGAAAGGCACTCAGAACAATACGGTTGTTCCTTGCTACATCTGTCGCCTTCAACATTTCGAAGGAAACCATGACATAGTGTTTGATGGAGGCATTGTAGAAACTATATGAAAAACCCTCAGCCTCAAACAAGGTATTTCTTATGAAACGGTTATTTAACATGAAGATGTCGGAAGGTGGATCTGTTGCAGACCATTTAAATGATTTTAATACAGTTATAAGTCAGTTAAGTTCTGTAGGGGTAAACTTTGATGATGAAATTAGAGCTTTGTTATTCTTGTGCTCGTTACCAGAAATTTGGAATGGTTTGGTAATGGCCATTAGTAACTTTGTTTCTGGATCTAGTAATTTAAAGTTTGATGATGTTGTCGGTGCTATCCTTAGTGAGGAAATGCGACGGAAAAGCTCCAGTGAGACATCGGGAAATGATTTGAGTGCAGAGTCTAGAGGAAGAAAAATGGAAAGAGGAAAGAGCTCAGTATATCGCAGTAAATCAAGGAAAGGCAGATCCAAGTCCAGATCGGGGATAGTGTGCTGGAAATGTGGAAAGAAAGGGAACCTAAAGAAAGATTGTAGATCTTGGAAGGGAAAAGAAGGAGATGCATAGCAAGAAAACAATCATGAAGCAAATGTGACAGGTGAGGTGTTACAAGATGCTTTGATTCTTTCTTTCGAAAATATTACTGATTCCTGGGTGGTAGATTCAGGGGCCTCATTTCATGCCACACCTGATAAGAAATACTTTTATGACTATGTTCAAGGATATTTTGGACAAGTTCGTCTGGGTGATGATAAACCCTGTAAAATTGTTGGAATGGGTAAGGTTCTTGTAAAACAGCAGAATGGAAACCAATGGCTACTAAAGGAGGTAAGGTATGTTCCAGATCTAAAGAAAAATCTGATTTCAACAGGGCAGTTAGGCAGTGAAGGTTGTGTGACAACTTTCACAGATAAAGCTTGGAAGGTCACCAAAGGAGCCCTGGTAATAGCAAAAGGAGAAAAGGTTGGTACATTGTATTTATGTAATGGTATTTCTAACTCTGTTAATGCTTTGACTTCCAAAGGAGCAGATGCAGCATTATGGCATCATAGGCTCAGACACATAAGTGAGAAAGGGATGAAGATTCTTCACTCAAGGAATTTGTTTCTAGGTTTGAAGAATGTTGATTTGGATTTCTGTGAGAACTGCATTTATGGAAAACAAAAGAGAGTCAGATTTCTCAGAGTTGGGAAAGAAAAGAAGAGAAAAAAATTAGAGCTTGTGCAAACAGACGTATGGGGACCTTCTCAGGTATCATCTCCCGGTGGCTCTCATTATTATGTTACCTTTATTGATGATGCAACTAGAAAAACTTGGATTTATTGTATTAAGAATAAATCTGATGTATTTGATACTTTCAAGAAATGGAAAACTTTGGTTGAGATTGAGACAGGAAAGAAATTGAAGTGTCTTAGATCAGACAATGGAGGTGAATATTGCAGCAAAGAGTTTGATAGGTACTGTTCAGAGCATGGAATTCGCAGAGAAAATACAGTTCCAAGAACACCACAAGAAAATGGTGTGTCAGAAAGGATGGACAGAACAATCATGGAGCATGCAAGATGCATGAGATTGCATGGAGGATTTCCTTTACAGTTTTGGGCAGATGCTATAGATATTGTTGTTTATCTAATAAATAGATGGCCTTCAAGTTCCTTGGATGGTGGTGTTCCAAAGGAAGCATGGACAGGTAAAAAGGTAAACTACTCTATTTTAAAGCCTTTTGGTTATGAGGCCTTTTGGGGTAAAGCCCAAAAACAAATCCATGAGGGCTTAGGCCCAAAGTGGACAATATCATACCATTGTGGAGATATTTGGTGTCCCAGAGTCCTTTACAAGTGGTATCGGAGCCATATTTAAAGTTAGCCAAGAATCCTCGGAATGTCGAATGAAGACGGTGAGCCCCGGTAAGCCCGTGGATGAGCTCGGTTACAGCAAGCTCTCGAGACAGGTGGTGCTTCCATGTAAGGCGTGTGCTTCCAATGCATTGGAGTGGAGAATCCTGGTTGGTAAAGAGGGGAGAATACTGCAGCTGGATAATCATTTGAGGGGAGGCTCGATGGTCCTTTGTTCGAGGGGAGGATTGTTGGGTGTACGAACAAAGTCCCACATTGACTAAAAGTGGAAAAGATCATGGGTATATAAGGATGGACACATATCTCCATTGGTATGAGGCCTTTTGGGGTAAAGCCCAAAAACAAATCCATGAGGGCTTAGGCCCAAAGTAGACAATATCATAGCATTGTGGAGATATCACTATATAACGTGCCCATATTATGCTCCTTACCCAATTCACCCATAAACATTTGTAACCAAATCATTTCTTTACTAGACTCTATAGCAGCAACATACTCTGCTTCTGTTGTTGAAAGTGCAACAATACTTTGGATTTTTGAAACCCAACTGACAGTTGTTCCACCAACAATGAATACATATCCTGTAGTGCTCCTCCGGTTATCTCTGTCACCTTCCATATCTACATCAACATATCCTTGTAGGGATATGTTTGAACCACCAAAACATAATGCTTGATTTGTGGTACCTTTCAAATATCTGAGAATCCATTTCACTTCCATCCAATGTTCCTTTCCTAGATTGTTCATGTACCTGCTTACAACTCCCACTGCATGTGCAATATCAAGCCTTGTGCAGACCATTGCATACATTAAGCTTCCAACTGTTGATGCATATGGAATTTTAGACATATAATCCATGTCTTCTTGGGTCTTTAGGCACATTTCCTTGCTAAGTTTGAAATGGCTAGCAAAAGGTGTACTAACTGGTTTTGTATTTTTCATGTTAAATATTTTCAACACCTTTTGTATGTACTCATTCTGAGACAATGTTAATTTACAATTTTTCGTGTCTCTAGCTATTCTCATACCAAGGATTTGTTTTGCAGCACCCAAATCCTTCATTGCAAATGAATTTTCCAATTTTATTTTGAGCACATTTATTTCATGCATGTTAGATCCTACAACAAGCATATCATCTACATACAATAACAATATAATATAGCTGCCATCATTTTTCTTTTTCAGATAAACACAATGATCAGAGTGACATCTAGTATAACCTTGTTCAGACATAAACTTGTCAAATTTTAGATACCACTGCCTTGGAGCCTTTTTTAAGCCATACAAGCTCTTCTTCGACCTTCACACTAGTTTCTCCTTTCCTTTCACCTCCTATCCTTGTGGCTACTGCATATATATCTCTTCCTCCAAACCCCCATGGAGAAAGGTTGTCTTTACATCTAACTGCTCAAGATGCAAATCTTCAGCTGCTACAAGACTTAAAATAGTTCTGATTGAAGTCATTTTAACAACAAGAGAAAATATTTCATCAAAATCAATACCTTTCTTCTGTGCAAACCCCTTCACCACAAGTCTAGCTTTGTACCTTTGTTTTCCTCCATCTTCTTCCTTCAGCCTGTAAACCCATTTATTCTTCAATGTAGTTTTTCCTGCAGGCAAGCTGACTAAATCCCAATTCTGGTTATGCATTAAGGAGTCCATCTCTTCTTCCATGGCTACCTCCCACTTCTTCCTACTTTCAACCTGCATTGCTTATTCATAACATTCGGGTTCATCGAAATCAGTCAACAATAAGTAATATAATGAAGGAGAATATCATTCAGGGGGGTCTACTTATTTTGATAGATCTTCTAACACCACTTTCAGGTGTTTGGGGTGCCTATTGTTGCTGTGGTGGTTTCTATTGTTGTGGTTGTTCATTATTATTATTTTCAGGCACCTTTACTTTTTTAGTGATTTCATCAAGAACTGTGTATTCCTTGTTTTCATTTTCTTTCTTCTTTTCCTGCAGCTGATTCTTATACAAGACCTTTTCATTGAATATTACATCTCTTCTCCTGATGATTTTGTGATTTTCATAATCATATAAGTGATAACCAAAATCATTAACACCATATCTAATAAAGGTACATTTCTTTGACTTTGCCTCAAGCTTTGTTCTATTTTCTTTATCAATATGGACGAAGGCCCAAGAAGACATGGATTATATGTCTAAAGTTCCATATGCATCAACAGTTGGAAGCTTAATGTATGAAATGGTCTGCACAAGGCCTGATATTGCACATGCAATGGGATTTGTAAGCAGGTACATGAACAATCTAGGAAAGGAACATTGGATGGCAGTGAAATGGATTCTCAGATATTTGAAAGGTACCACAAATCAAGCATTATGTTTTGGTGGTTCAAACATATCCCTACAAGGATATGTTGATGTAAATATGGCAGGTGACAGAGATAACAGGAGGAGCACTACAGGATATGTATTCACTGTTAGTGGAATAGCTGTCAGTTTGGTTTCAAAAATCCAAAGTATTGTTGCACTTTCAATAATAGAAGCAGAGTATGTTGCTGCTACAAAGGCTAGTAAAGAAATGATTTGGTTACAAAGGTTTATGGGTGAATTGGGTAAGGAGCATGATATGGGCACGTTATACAGTGATAGTCAAAGTGCCATTCATCTTGCAAAGAACTCAACATTTCATTCCAAGACTAAACACATACAACTCAAGTACCATTTCATACGATCAGTGTTGGAAGATGGAGAGTTGAAGTTGGAAAAGATACACACTAGCCAGAACCCTGCAGATATGCTAACAAAAGTTGTAACCAGGGAGAAAATGAGAATATGCTCAGTTTTAGTTGGTCTTCAAGGATGACGATGAAGATGAGAAACAACCAGGTCCAAATAGGAGTCATTGTCCAGCAAATGGACCAGTGGTGGAGTTGCTACAATTAGTCTCCAAGTGGGAGATTGTTGGGTGTGGAGCCTGATTATCTTCTATAATACCGCCACATTGGACCCTAGTTCAAAATGGGGCGGCAATGCCACCCGTAAAATAATTGCTGCAAGGGGGGTGTAGGGGGGGCGGCAACGACTTTTGGGAGCCCCCCCCTGGCGGGGGGGTTCGGGGGCAGTGCCCCCGAAGCTAAAAACAACTGTAAAATTGCCTTGTAAAAGTATAGTAATTTCTAGTTAATCTGGGTCGTTCATTAGGCAGATGATCTGACGGTAGAACTTATGTTTAGTTTAGGGTTTTTTTCCCTAGAAGGCAACCCCTCTCTTTGTATTAGGGCATTGTATTTGAGGCTGTGAGATAGATGTGTATTCTATGAGTGAGAAACATAGAGGTGAGACTGTGAGAGAATACAGAGGATATTACAACAGTTTTGCTGTAGGTTGTGTCTCTTCATTTTGCTGGATAATAGAAAGGAAGGATTGGCTATTCGAGGTGGACGTAGCCCAAACTGGGTGAACCACATATATATGTGTCTCTCTTGTTTTGTGCGTTTTCTGTGTTTATATTTCTGCAATATTTTATGTGTTCCATTGCTCCGTAATATATAATATTCTAACAGTCTTCACTCTGCTCAAGAAGTTGTTGCAGCAAAAGAAATCCTTCCTTCAACTTCTTGAACACCTTCAAAGAGCTTGAACCTGCTCTGATACCACTGTTGGGGGTTTTTCTGGTAAAATCCCAAAAACAAAGAAACTAAAAATGAACACACAAACGCAATGCTCTGTTTCCTTCTCTCCATAGGATCTTTTTTCACAGGGAAGATTAAATAAAATAATTCTGAGAAAAGACTATTACACACCCATAAAAAGATTTGTATTCATTAAAAACATAATGTCTGATACAACATTCATCCTCTTTCACTTAGAGGGATTCACCAAAAATACATTTCAGCCGACAAAAGTAAAACTCTGTCTCCTCATGCGAATTTACACTACTGGTGTGTGAAAACACATTTACATTTACTGGTGTGAAAACATTTTACATTTACAAAAAAAATCTTTACTCACACCATACAATTTTCATGCTTCCTCCTCATTTTCTCTATTCGCACTGCTGTGCATTCATATTTTTTACATTGCATCCACAAAAATGGATATCATATTCACTATTGTGTTCCCCCTATTTTCTTTCGCTACCGCGAGCTCACATTTCATCCCATGTGCGAAAGTAAATATTACAACAACGGGATTTTTCATTTGGCTCATTATATGAAAACTAAACAAAAAAAACATATGTCTAAACTAAAATGAACAAACTTAATTACTTTACGTGTTGTAATAAACATAAACATAAATACTTTATCTACACATATGAGAATTTATTAAATTCCATAATGTCAAAACTGCGTTCAACCCAACTTTAGTTCACTCCACGCAAATTCAATAATGTAGATTGGAAAAATGGACGAAAGAGATCTTTGGAACCCATCGGACGGCTGTGGAGGATTTTGGGAGGCTCCTTTATGTTGAACGTTAAGCTCTGATAAACCTGTACGGAAGGAAAAATGCAATGGATGCGCGTTAAGATTTCGTTGCATCGGAGTCGACTGTCTGGAAACCACTTCACACCAAAAGGCGGTCCGAAATGCGTCAGGTGGTTTATGGTTTCGCTGCGGTAGTTTTAGGCATTGTAGAAACGAAATTGAAATTATATTTCAACAGCTTCAACAAATTGCTTCTAGGAAGCGGTAGATACGTAGGTTGTTTTTTAGTGCAAACTCCAATTGCATAATAAAATTGTATTCATTAAGTGGAAAAAAATAAAAAGTAAAAAATCATTTCGCAAGTGGCATGGGGCAAGAGAGGAGACATTCTCTATCAAGCCTCCTGTCTTTTATCTTTTACACACTACAAACTAGAGGAGAACACATTTCGATGGCATAAAACAATGAGAGCATAATGATAAGAAATCCAAGACGTTATCGGTATATTTATGGCTCCAACCAAAATTGGGATCAACATGCCTAGCCTTAGAGTTAACAAACATCTAACTCCTCTTAGTCCTTTTTATCTTCCACTGTTTGTGAGATGGAGGGAAACTAGGATGACCTGTGAAAATGGTATCATGGTGATTACTCTAACCAAAAGCTAAAAAGAGACGTAAACAATAACTATAACTTTTATTCATATGCTATAATTTTCAAGTCTATTCGAGCTGCTAATATTTCTGCACATATTATGAGCACTCGGCTGTGATTTGTGCAAAGAGAGAGTAACCAATTACTATACTGGTACTGAGTTCCACCTCAAGGAGAGAGGAATTTCTCAATGCAATCCATTTTTAATTAATTATAAATAACATGACTAACCGTCAAGATAAATTTTAGTTTATCAACTTGAATTTTGCATGGATGGCAACATGTGTTCCAGCAGCAAGGTTGTCAAGAATGGCAAATACTAGTTGGAAGGAGCTAGTGAAAAACCAGGCCCATCACCATTGAAATTATGTGCTTAGATATATACTATGCTACCTATTTAGCTGCACCAATTGATACCTACTATATAAGTTTAGTAAAGCCGCATTTGCAGCAAGTGATGCTACTGCTAAGAATTTTTATAATTACAAAGATAGCTTTCAGCTAAAATGAAAACCGACATCTTTTACAATTCTCTATTTTTTGACAAAAGAACGATAAACCTTCCATATTGCATGAGAAAGGAGCAGCTGAAGCTTCCTAAATCAATCATAAGTAGTATCTTATGTATCCATCTTAGTATGCACAGTTGTTAAAGCTCCAAACATTTTCATTATATTCTTGTATGAGTTCAATGTTGTCTAGAGTGGATATAAAAGTACCTTTGAAGAGAAACCATCAGAACACGGCTACTTTATCAAAGCTGCACCTTCTCATTATGCTGATATTCTAAATTTTCCCCCTATTTCTTGTGTGTAACCATGCAACAAGCATTTCACAGATTCGCTAACAGAATTATTTGGAAGCAAATGGAGGAACATGTCAGATTTTACCAAAACTGCCTAGATAGTAGACTTACAATAATTAGATTAATACAATCCTAGTTCATTCCTTTCATAACAATAACCAAAAAGGCTACCTTTAGTTTATTCAAATAATTATTTCATTCATACAAGCATAATGTCGAGCTTTGTGACTAACATTTAAGATACTATTGTAATGATAATAATACTGGTTAACAAATAGTATTAATATTATTACTAAATTTAATTATATAATAATAATAATAACAATAATCATATTTATTTGTTTCAATATATTACTTGTTGAAATGATAATCTCAACTGTATCACTATTTTTTCCTTGCGACGCGATCTCATCGCAGATCGCAAATCGCATTTCATGACCATTGTCTCTGCATGTCCTCTTGAATTTTTCCTGACGTGACGATGCGATATTATCACATATCGCAAATCACGTCCGCGATCTATTGCCATGCTATGTCCTTTATTTTCCTGCAAAGAGATCCTATGATGCGATGAGATCACAGATCGCAAATTTTTGCTTGTGCTCATTAAAGCCCTCCACTCTGTACCCGCTAACTGCGATATGCGATGTGATATCATCGTACCATTCACCAAGTTGATTCTCACCGTCCACTCACTTTTAATCAACGACCCATTTTTGTTCCCGCCTTGAACACGCGTCCACCATACCTCATTTATGTTTTAACCTATCTTTTGTGTTCTCGAAGAAGAAAGGAGGCTTTGCGCCTTAACTGCTCTCAAACAACATTAAAGAAGAAGAATGGCTGAGACCAAGAAAAACGCGCCTCGAGCAGCTAAAAGCATTAACAGGTTATGGGTTTCATTTACTGTTTACTGCATATACCCCAGAAGAGCACCAAAAAGGGTCTATTTGTGTCAGAGGCCCATCTTATTTTGTAAATGAAGTTGGTGGCTATTTTTGACCCCTTCACGCATAACCTGGAAGATATATAAAGTTTTAGTTTTTAGAGAATGAGTATGAATTGTAATGCACAACAATGCGAAGTAAAAAAATAGAAGGCAACAGCGTGAGAAAAATTGATGTGTAATTTCCACACAATAGTGCATTGATCTCTTTAGAAAAGATAGATTTTTTTTTTTTTGTAATGCAGCAGGGTGATTGAAACAAGAGGATTTTATTTTTCTGAAGAGACAGAGTAAAGTTAAAAATTGTATTTGAAACAGTGCTAGTGGTGAAATCCCTCTGTGAGAGAGGAAGACACTTTTGTAACAACAGTTTTATTAATGAATAAATTTCTGTTGGTGTGTGAAAACTCTGTCAGCTGCAACTAAATTTTTTAAGTTTCCGCTGTGTTAAAGATCACGTGTTTAAAACAGAGCATCCTTGTTCTGTTCAAGCTGTTTTTTTTTTTTTGGAATTTTACCAGAAAAATTCCCAACAGTGGTATCAGAGCTTATCCAGGCTCTTTGAAGGTATCAAAGAAGATGAAGGAAGGTTATTTTTTTGCAGCAGCTTCTCCAGCAAACTGAAGACTCAGAAAAAAGAATCCAAGGTATTTCTCAAGTTTTTTTTGTGTTGTTGTTGAAGAGAGTCTGTTATTTTAAATACACATTGAAGTATTTGAAGCATAGCTGAGAGTGTTAGGAATGGCTATCACTAGCACTAGCATGGGTATGTTTAATACTCAGTTCCCACTATTTAATGGGAAAAACTATCACTACTGGGAAATAACCATGAGAGCCCTGTTTTCCTCACAAGATTTATGGGAGCTTGTTGAATTTGGCTTTGAAGAACCAGCAAATGAAGATGAGTTTAATGGATTGACTCAGGCAGAGAAAGAGTTGTTGAAGAGAAATAGGAAGAAGGATTCAAAATCCCTTGTGTTTTTGTATCAAGCAGTGGACCAGAGTGTGTTTCCAAGGATAGCAGTAGCCAAGACATCCAAGGAAGCATGGAAAACTCTCAAGATAGGCTATCAAGGCATGGAGAGAGTGAAGACAGCAAAACTATAATTGCTAAGGAAAGATTTTGAGAATCTGAACATGAAGGAGTCAGACAATATTGACTCATTCTTCACACATGTAATTGGTCTGCTCACACAGATAAGGAATCATGGAGAGACTCTTCAAGAAAGGAGGATTGTGGAGAAAATATTGAGAGTCCTACCCTCAAGGTTCCATGTGATTGTCACCACCATGGAAGAGACAAAGGATCTCTCAAAATTTTCAGTTGATGAACTTCATGCATCACTGATAACACATGAGCATAGGTTGAGTAGAAATGAAAATTGATCTCTAGAGCAAGCCTTCAAGACCCAAATGTCCTTTGTAAGAGGAAGAGGTCAAGGTAGAGGAAACCAGAGAGGAAGAGGTAGAAGCCAAAATAGAGGTGGAAAGAACAGTCAATAAAATGCTAAAGGAAGAGGCATCAATCCAAATCAGAACCAAGTTCAAGCCAGCCGCCAACAAGGAGGACAAAGCTATGAAAAATCCAATGTCCAATGTTATTATTGTAAAAAATATGGGCATTATGCCAATGAATGTAGGAAGAAACAACATTATGTGAGTAATATATCTAATGCAAATATTACTAGAGAAAATGTCAGCCAAGATAATGTCTTGTTGGCTTGTAACATGGCTGAAACAAACAATGAAGACATATGGTTTCTAGACTTCGATTGCAGCAACCATATGACAGGAAATTTAGCCCTGTTTTCTTCTTTAGATCAAAGTGTGAAATCACAAGTCACACTTGGGATTGATAGAAAAATTTCATTATGGGAAAAGGAGAAGTCAAAATATTTACAAAGAAAGGTGAAAGAAAAACTATAACATATGTCTATTATGTTCCTAGAATGAGGTGTAACCTCTTGAGTATTGGACAGCTTGTTCAAAAGGGTTACAATGTTTTCTTTGTAAATGATGTGTGCACCATCATGGATAAAGCACCCAGCAAATGATGCATTGCTAAAGTGAAGATGACAAGGAACAGAATGTTCCCTCTTAGAATATGAGCAGATTTGAAAAACAAGGAAGAAATTGCGGAAGTTACCCAAGAGGCTTTCCAAAGCATGCCAAAGGATGAAAATTGGTTGTGGCACTTGAGATTTGGACATCTCAACTTTGGAGGTCTTAATTTGTTGAGCAGAAAAGGAATGGTAAGAGGATTACCATTGATAGAGAAACCAGACAGCTTGTGTGAAAGTTGCATATTGGGGAAACAACACAGAGAAAGTTTTCCATCAGGGAAAAGCATAAGGGCAAAAGCACCCTTAGAGATTGTCCACTCAAATTTATGTGGACCAATGTAAGCTCCATCTCTTGCAGGAAACCAACATTTTCTACCATTCATCAATGATTTTACAAGAAAGACTTGGGTTTATTTCTTGAAGAATAAAAGTGACGTGTTTAAAAAATTCTGAAATTTCAAAGCACTTATGGAAAATCAGAGTGGGTTGTGCATCAAAGTTTTGAGAACTCACAGAGGAGGTGAGTATATCTCCAAAGAATTTTTATGTTTTTGCAGAGAAAATGGAATTCACAAGCAATTTACAGCCAGGTATACCCTGCAGCAAAATGGAGTTGTTGAAAGGAAGAACAGAACAATCATGGATATGGCGAGGAGCATGCTAAAGTCAAAGAGTTTGCCAAATGACTATTGGGCTGAAGCTGTAAATTGTGCAGTATATATCATGAATAGGTGTCCTACAAAAGTAGTGATGAACAAAGTTCTAGAAGAAGCATGGAGTGGGAGGAAACAAGGAGTCACCCACATGAATTTTTTTTGATGTGTGGCCTATGGACATATTCCAGATCAGCTAAGGAAGAAGTTGGACAACAAAGGGGATAAATGTATCTTCATTGGATACAGTGAGGAATCCAAAGCTTACAGGTTGTATATCCCATCTTCCAAGAAGTTTTTTGAGAGCAGAGATGTTCAGTTTATTGAGGAGGAAGCTTGGGATGGAAGCACAGAGAAAACAGTGAATGTTAAAAACTGTTTGTCTCATGATGAAGAAGATGAGGAGATGGCTGAAATACATCTCCAAACAGAAGCACCAACACAAGGACAGCAAGCAACACCCTTGAGAAGAAATGAAAGTGCATCTCCAAGCACACCACAAGGAGGAAATTCAAGTGCATCTTCAAGCACTTGCACACCAAATGAAAGAGTTAAGAAATTCATAAACTTAAGCGATATTTATGATGAAGGAATGAATTCCTTATTTGCCTTATATTGTCATGTTGATGATCCTATTCACTTCGAAGAAGAAATTAAAGACAAGAAATGGATAGAGGCTATGGATGAGGAGATGAATGTCGTAGAAAGAAACAAGACATGGGATTTGGTTGAGCTACCAAAAGGTAAAGAAGTCATTGGAGTCAAATGGGTCTATAATACCAAGTGCAATGCTGAAGGAAAAATTGAAAGACACAAGGCAAGGCTGGTTGTCAAGGGATACAAGTAGCAGTATGGGAGAGATTATGAGGATACTTTCGCACTGGTTGCAAGAATGGAAACCGTGAGAACAGTGCTATTGATAGCAGCACAAAAAAAATGGAAAGTTTACCAAATGGACATGAAGTCGGAATTCCTAAATGGAGTGTTAAAGGAAGAGTTTTACATTGAACAACCTCTAGGCTATGAGAAGAAAGGCCAAGAACATAAAGTATGCAGATTGAAGAAAGCTCTGTATCGGTTGAAACAAGCGCCAAGAGCATGATACAGTGAAATAGATTCCTATCTACTAGAAAATGAATTTAACAAGTGTGAGGGAGAACCCACCGTCTACATCAAAGAAAAGGATGGTAAAATTTTAATTGTGGTGTTGTATGTTGATGGTGTGATTTTTACAGGTAATGATGACTACCTCATTGAAATTTTTAATTCAGTCATGAAAAAAGAGTTTGAGATGACTGACATGGGTTTTCTGAGATACTTCTTAGGAATAGAAGTAGATCAAAATGAAAATGGAATTTCTATATCACAAGCAAGATATGTAAATGAAGTGTTGGGAAGATTTAATATGTAAGAGTGCAAGGCAACAATCACTCCCACAGTAATGGGATTAAAACTCGGCAAAGAGGACAACAACAAGAATTTTGATCCTAGCTTGTATAAGAGCGTAGTTGGTAGCCTTATGCATTTAACTGCAACTAGGCTTGACATAATATTTGCTGTTAGTTTAATTTCCAGATTCATGGAGAGGCCAAAAGAAGCACATTGGCAGGCAACAAAAAGAATTTTGAGGTATGTTAAAGGTGCAAAAAGTCTTGGAATTTTATATACTACTTCAGAATGTTCAGATTTAGTTGGATACACTGATAGCGATTGGGCTGGAAGTGTGGATGATCGGAAAAGCACATATGGTTATCTCTTTCACATGGGTTCAGGAGAAATTTCATGGGCTTCCAAGAAATAGCCAATTGTGGCGTTGTCTACAGCAGAAGCAGAGTATGTGGTAGCTACAGCAACAGCATGTCAAGTGGTTTGGATGAGAGGGATGTTAAGGAGCTTAGGCCAAGAGCAGGCAAAAGAAGCAGTGATTTTTTGTGACAATAGCTCAGCTATTGCCCTGTCCAAGAATTTTGTGTTTCATAAAAGAAAAAAACACATTGACACAAGGCTCCCGTATATCAAAGAATTGGTAAGAAATGGAGAAATAAATTTACAACATTGCAGGACTCAGGAATAGGTTGCAGACATTTTGACCAAGCCTTTGGGACATAAAAGTTTTGAGTATTTGAGGAAATTTCTGGGTATGACTGATGACCCAAAATTTGAAATTAAATGGGAGCATTGAAATGATAATTTCAACTGTATCACTATTTTTCCCTTGCGACGCGACCTCATCATAGATCGCAAATCGCATTTCATGACCATTGTCTCCGCATGTCCTCTTGAATTTTTCGCGACACCACGATGCAATATTATCGCATATCACAAATCGCGTCCGCGATTTGTTGCCACGCTACGTTCTTTATTTTCCTGCAAAGCGGTCCTACGATGCAATGAGATCGCAGATCGCAAATCGCAATTTTTTTCTTGTGCTCGTTAAAGCCCTCCACTCTACATCCACTGACTGCGATATGCGATGTGATATCATCGTACCATTTTCCAAGTTGATTCTCACCATCCATTCACTTTTAATCAACGACCCATTTTTTTCCCACCTTCAACGCGCGTCCACCATGCCTCATTTATTTTTTAACCTATCTTTTGTGTTCCCGAAGAAGAAAGGAGGCTTTGTGCCTTAACTGCTCTCAAACAACATTAAAGAAGAAGAATGGCCGAGACTAAGAAATATGCGCCTCGAGCAGCTAAAAGAATTAATAGGTTATGGGTTTCATTTACTGTTCACTGCATCTACCCAGCAGAGCACCAAAAAGGGCCGATTTGTGTCAGAGGCCCATATTATTTTGTAAATTCGGTTGGTGGTTGTTTTTGAACCCTTCACGCATAACCTTGAAGATATATATAGTTTTAGTTTTTAGAGAATGAGTATGAATTGTAATGCACAGCAGTGCGAAGTAAAAAAATAGAACGCAGCAGCGTGAGAAAAATTGATGTGTAATTTCCACACAACAGTGCATTGATCTCTTTAGAAGAGACAGAAGTTTTTTTTTGTAATGCAGCAGGGTGATTGAAGCAAGAGGATTTTCCTTTTCTGAAGAGATAGAGTAAAGTCAAAAACTGTATTTGAAACAGTGCTAGTGGTGAAATCCTTCTGTGAGAGAGGAAGACTCTTTTGTAACAACAGTTTTATTAATGAATAAAATTCTATTGGTGTGTGAAAATTTTGACAGCTGCAAATATTTTTTTTAAGTTTCCACTGTGTTAAAGATCCTTTGTTTAAAACAGAGCATCCTTGTTCTGTTCAAGCTATTTTTCTGTTATTGGAATTTTACCAGAAAAATTCCCAACATTACTGATAGTTTATCATGATTTAAATTTGTCAATTTTATATTTATTATATTGGATAATAGTTAATATTCTTTATTTATAGTCATCTTTAGTCAAAATAACTAGATCATATTTTATTATAGCCAACTACCAATGACTAATATGGTTTATCTAACCTTAAGAAAGTAAGGTATTAGGTGAGGTTCTTTAATAGTTTATTTCTATGATAAAAGGAAAGGAGAGAAGTGTTCTGCCATCACTGTAGTTTTGATGACCTAACAAGTCAAGAAAGCTGGTAATGTGACAAATGCTTTGAAAAAGAAATAATGTCATCAAGGACCTAGCAATCCAACATAATTTATTTTTCATCTTCAAGTCTCTTAGTATCACAAAAAGAGTAGATTATATTTTAAAAATATATCAATATCTAGTTTCTATTTTAATTCTTATATTTGCAATGTTCGTATTAACATTAACATTAATATTAGTAATGTTGATATTAATATAATTTAATATTAACCATAAGCATCTACTCTTCCACACATAATTGGTAATTCGCTGTAACAAATGTTGATATATAAGAATTAGTGTCATAGGACCATAATTATTAATGCCATTGTCCTACTGTGTGCCAAACATACCATTATAAAAATATCACAAACATGGCATTATAAAAGTATCAGAATGAAAGATAACTAGCTTACAACCCTCTATAAGGATTCCATGAGACTCTTGTTTTTGACAACATGCTTCATATTATCGTTGTGGCAAACATGCCTTTTCCCACCCCCGAAGTGTGTTTGCATGAAACCACCACTTTGCCTGGGCAAGACAAACCTCACGGGGCACAATTGTCTCTACGGATCTAAACCTTTGTATGTGGATGAAACATCCCCACTTTACCAACTAACCAAAGCCTATCAAACCTACCCAGGATTAGGTAATTACTGCTCTCTCCACATCCAATTGTTTTATTCCTAGATTTCCACTGTGATTGCAGACACTTTAAAAACTGCCTAGATTCGTACAGAGTTTCAAATTTCAACAGCACCAGTGGTAAGCATGGTCCAAAGTGATCCTCTACTCTGTTAATCAGATAAGGATGTTCCATAAAGGAGTCTGAAATAGCATGCTTAAGCCATATAGTTATTTCACACCATGTAGAGATGGAAATGGTCTGAGTCTGATGTGATGTCTCCTCATTCAAGTTTAAAACCAGACATAAATATACCATATCCTTCCACTCTGTTGGAAATTTCTAGTAATTTCAAACACAAAAGAACAAAGAAAATGCTCTGTTTTGTCCACAGGATCTTTAACACAGGGAAGCCAAAAAAAAATCTGAGCAAAGCAGAGTTTCTCAACCAAAATAAAATTGTATTCATTCATAAAATACCTGATACAATTTTCTTCCTCTCTGTCAAAGGGATTCACCAAGAACTTTCACAAAAAACAAAATTACTCTGCCTCCATAAAATAAATTTACACTTCTCTATACAATTCTCATTCACTACTATGTGAAAAACTTTTACATATACTGCTGTAAAAAAAAATTCTTACATTACATTCACTGCGGGGTGAAAACCCATTTCTTTACTCACACCATGTACACTGTTGTGTAAAACAATTCTTCGTTCGCTCATATTGCAGCTTGATTCCCTTCGTTTTAACAACCAAAAAAAAAATCATCACACTATTGCATATTGGAAATTACGTTTTCTCAAAAATACATACCGTCGCTGCTCTGTTTCACACTTCTGTGCATTGCACACCACGCTAACCCTGCTCTAGTTTTGCACTACTGTGCGTATGTTTTTTTGCAATACAAAAAAGTCAACTCATAACAAAAACATATATATCATATACAATACATATGCAACCAAAATAAAAAAAATTACCCATACCTCCGTAAGAAATAAAAACATTAAAAGTTAAGATTTCTACCAACTTTTACCTATCACAATAACTTTACATTAATTACTTTTACAGTGGTCAAACAAAAAAATTCACGTCATGCAATATTCAGGCCTGTATGCATCTTTGACTTCAATCTATGGTCATCAACCATCCTTTCAATCGGACGTATATTGCTTGCCTAAGTCACACGAAATTTACCGGCCAGGGAATGGGCGGTATTCAAGCCGTACACTTGACATGTGTCACTCGGTCAGTGTGATCAGAGGCCCTCTGACAAATACTCCTTTGTGCAAAAGGTGGTGCGATATGAAACATGTGGTTTTGTGGAATTAATTGCATTTCCATCGTTGTCCCTACACAATAGTTGAAATTATATTTCAACACTCCCCTCTAATTTCAACTGTTGGGTTATCAGTCATACAGAGACATTTCCTGAAAAATTCAAAACTCTTCTGGTCCAATGGCTTGGTCAGTATGTCTTCAACCTGTTCTTGAGTTCTACAATGTTCTAAGACAATTTCTCCATTATTCACCAATTCCCTAATGTAATGAAACCTTGTGTCAATGTGTTTCGTTCTCTTATGAAACACCGAATTCTTGGATAATGCAATAGATAAGCTATTGTCACAAAAAATAACCATTACTTTTGCCTACTCTTGGCATAAGCTCCTTAACATCCTTCTCATCAA
>Ga0181463_1000105_pt1 | contig 17701 bp, 26 predicted proteins | sample InSIn1gowninarea_FD_119071 | JGI IMG/M metagenome (GOLD analysis project Ga0181463, IMG submission 119071) | Clean room microbial communities from NASA Spacecraft Assembly Facility at Jet Propulsion Laboratory, Pasadena, California, USA -... ... | reverse complement strand
ATTAAACCCCTTCAAAAAAACTTTACTGCAAAATCACAGAAGTCCTTTATTACTTCTTTATCCAATTCAAATTCCTTTCTGCTTCCTAAATAATTTCTACATTGAGGTGTTATTTCTTTGCCGTTCCTCAACTCCTCTACTGTTATACATTTTATGTGCCTTTTTGAAACCAGAATAATATAAGCATTATCGTAAGGATATCCAGCTGGTAAGTCTTTAACGGAAAAAGTTTCACTTACTCTAAACTTAATTTCAACAAAATAAACATCTTTTTTATCCCTATGTTGAATAACGAAATCCGGCATTCTTCTGATCTGTAGAGCAACGTCACTTTTCACGCCTCTCAAAAGTTCCATTATCCCTGGAATTGTGTTTTCCATCCCGTAACGAAAAACGTTATAGTGAGACTTAGAAATAATTCTTGAACTAATGTTTCCGCGATCCTTCCTTTAATCATATTGTATCTATAATTCCAATCCCTATTAGAAAGACCTTTTTCTGTTTCTTCCACTAATACGTCTAAGTCATTTCTGCTTCCCTTGTAACATGAAAAGCATTTTCCATTTTCGAATTTTGAGTATCCACCACAAACAATACATTCCGGCATTATCGTAATCTTTATCTAATAACGCCGTTTGTTGTTCCTCATTGTGAACTAAAAAAAGATGATTTTCTTCATCCGTGTTTTGATAGTCTTGTTGCTATAGCTTCAGATTGACCTCTTGTTTTGTGTATTACACTTTAAACACATACTATAAACGCCTAAGTAATTCTTACAGTATTTATCAGCAGGATATTGAAAGCAGCTTGCTCAAATAATTTGCATACTATGTCTGCATACAAGCCGAAGTAATTTAAATCCATTGTTGCGTCGAATTTTGTTGATTCGCACACTTTGTTTGAAATTCCTTCTTCTGGCGGAATTATGGGATTAGGCGGATTGTACATAAAAGGGAAAGTTTGCCCTGGTGCTCTTCGCATCGTCCAAAAAATTTTTTGTTTGTTCTGTCTGAACTTTATTTTAAAAGAAATTGAAATTATGCAGGGATGATACAAGAACAGAACTCCCACTGCTTTTCAAAAATTGATAGTAAAGTTTTATTGAGAAACAAGTCGAAACGGACTGTTTTCGTTTTAAAAGGTCTTTTTTTCTTTTATGGACATCAAAAAGAAAAGAAGATGAGCAAGGAAAAAAGTTGAATTAGATAAGGTGGATGATATCAAGGGTCTCACTAAAACTTTAGGTTGCAGCACCACTTATTTCAAAAAACATCCTCCTTAACAAATTTAATTTCTAATTTTATCCGTTAGATTCCTTCAAATTGATGCATTAAATAAAATGAATAACAGATTTATTAAAGTGTTATTTAGTTATGCAGTTGCACTTTACATCACATTGGTCTGTTTCAACAACATTACCGATTACAGCTCTAATTTTCCATTTGTAAGTATGGTAGCCAAAATGGAGGACACATTTTCAAAAGAAAAAAACGGATGGAGATCACTAAATAACTCTTTTTGGCATTATTTATTTTTTGCAATAATAGTCGCAACAGAATTATCCATTGCAGTGCTGTTATGGGTAGGATCGTTTAAGTTGATAACTAAACTTCGTGCGTCTGCAACGGAATTTAAAAATGCTAAAAAGTTCACCTCCTTTGGTCTGTCCTTTGGTGTACTACTTTGGTTTGTTGTATTTGTTTCCATCGGCGGCGAGTGGTTTTTAATGTGGCAATCAAAAACTTGGAATGCTCAACCGACCGCATTTTTTCTCACCTGCTGCTTCCTGCTCTTCTTGATTTACCATAACCAGGAAGACCTTTGATAACACAGGATCGGGAAGGTATCCAAGTGCACCACCGTCATTGCGAGGAGGAGGTACGACGACGAAGCAATCTGCTGATTGAATTCGAGAACTTTAATTTAAGAGAGTAGATTGCTTCGTACCTCGCAATGACGAAAGAACCTGTTGAAATGAAGCCAACGCACTCTCCAAATTCTCCGCTATCTCCTCCGCTAACACATCAGGGTCGGGAAGGTTATCCAAATCAGCAAGGCTTTTATCCTTCAGCCAGGTAATATCAAGCGAAGTCTTATCACGAGCAACAATCTCATCATAAGTAAACTTCCTCCACCTACCTTCGGAATTATCAACAGCATGATAAGTCTCAACACTTTTGAACCTATTTGAAGCAGTAGAGCAGGTAATGAATTCCTGCAGGTCGCTAAGCTTTAATGGGTTCTTTTTAAGTGTGTGGTGTATGTTGGTGCGGTAGTCGTAGAACCAAATCTCTTTTGTTTGTGCTGTTTTGCTGCTTGGTTTGTTGTCGAAGAAGATGACGTTTGCTTTTACTCTGTTGGCATAAAAGATACCGGTTGGCAAACGAAGGATGGTATGTACATCTGTAGTTTTCATTGTCCGGAACAACTACAGCTGCCTTGCCTGTTGTTTTTAGCATCGAGCAGATGTGCTGAACGAAGTTCAGTTGCTTGTTGCTGGTGGTTGCCCAGAAGTCCTGTCGATTGTAAGTGAGGTCTTCTTTTTCCTGTTCGCCCTCTTCGTTGTAAAGGTTTGACTGCTTTTTTTACCAAAGGGTGGATTGGCCAATACATAATCATAATAAACACCCGAAGGAGCAATCGCCGCATCTGCCGGAGTTATATTGCGTCCCGCTCGTTGCGGGACCTATATCGTCAATGAGGTGCAGAACAGGTTCAAATCAATGCAGACCTTCTTGTGCCTGCAACTATCTCAATACCACGAAAATTGGAAAAAGTCACACTATTTGTTTAATAAAATTAGATGTTGAGTTAAGTTATATGAACAATATCAGCAAAAGGTGACTGGAACAATTTTTTCCTAACTAAAGGAGAAACAGTGAAATCATTTCTCTAATTCTTTCAACACAGCTTAATCATATAAGTTAAAGAAATAAAATTTTGACAACAGAAGAGAAGCCTAAACGAACGAATAAATTTGGTTTACCGCATGTGCTGCTCATATTAGGGTTGGCACTGCTGTTATCAGTAGAAGCTTATTTTGGTTACCACCTAAATCAACTTTCGGATGAACAGGAGAAATTGAAAGCGGATTATGCCAGTGTTAACGACATCACCTTAGGACTTTTTTCGGTACAACAATGGGACGATAAAATTAAAGGTATCATCAAACGACAGGTCGGTGGTTTTAAGCTCACTAAAAATCAAAATAAGCAGCTACAGGCAGAAGTTGAGGCGATCATTGTTGCACTTATCAATAAGGCCGAGGGATTGATCAATAAACCCGCGGAGACTTTAGGCGGTGAGATCAAAAAATTTGCTGTTAAAAAGTTTGTAGACTTTGATAAGATAAGAGCACAGGCTCCTGCCTATGCAAAGACAATGATGGCGAGGGTTAATAACGCTGCTAACCCTAAGCAACTAACTTCTATGGCTATGACCAAATATGCGGTTGTGGAACGTACTCCTTATTTTGACAGTTCTATCCGCGCTTACGACTCTATAACCTCTTCTGTATATAACAAATACAAAGTTACCTCTTCTAAACAACTTAACGATAAGCTTACTGCATCTTTAAACAGGATAAAGACCGAGACGTACAACGATTCATTTATTATGCTTGGCTGCATCATCACCGTATTGATGCTGTGGTGGGTATTTAGAAAAAGGGCTGAATTACACGCTACGCTTTTCGTTATGTCGCTGCTGTTTGCATTTATCCTGCTTGCCGTTGGGTTATCGGCTTCTATGATTGAAGTAGATGCACGTATTCCAGCCATAGATTTTACGCTTTTGGGTGAGCGTATTGTTTTTAAAGATCAGGTCTTATTCTTCCAAAGCAAAAGTATTTTGGATGTAGTTCATGTGTTGATTACACAGGCCGACCTGCAATCAAAAATGGTTGGTATTTTGATCCTTGTTTTCAGTATTCTTTTCCCTGTTATCAAACTAACTTCTACAGGTATTCATCTGTTGGCAGGAAGGAAGCTGGCTGAAAATAAGATCATCAAATACTTTGCATTTGAATCAGGTAAATGGAGTATGGCAGACGTGTTCGTTATTGCAATATTAATGGCGTATATCGGGCTAAAGGGACTCTTACAAAACCAGTTAGCCGACCTCAATGTCAAAACCGACAACCTGACAATCATAGCAACGAACAATACAGCGCTACAGCCTGGCTATATCATATTTATAAGCTATGTTTTATATGGACTTGTGCTGTCAACAATACTAAAAGCTATAACCCCTTATAAGAAGGTCAAATAGTTTTAAATTATTATTAAACCGGTAATTAAATATTAAAAGCTTTGAACACTGATCAGACAACTTCACCGGCAAAAAGATTTAGGGTAATCTACATACTACTTATACTTGTATTAACTGTCCTGCTGACAAGTGAAGCATATTTTGGCTATCACGTTCATACGCTTTCAAGACAGCAGGAACAGATTAAAGAAGATTACAGCACGTTCAATAACATCAGCTTTGGTCTGTTTTCTGTTGATGAGTGGAGAGATAGAATTACAGCCGCTATAAATCCTAAAGTTGAAAACTATAGCATTACACCTCAACAGAAGAGACAGTTGTATGTAAAGATTGAAAGACAGCTTCATGCCCTCATAAATAAGACCATTGCCGCAGCAAATAAGCCTCAAAAATCGATAACCGGGAAGTTGAAAAAGTTTGCATTCAATAAAATTGTAAAGGCAGACCAGCTACACGCCCAGGTACCCTCTTTTACCCAGACTATTGTTAGCAGGATCACCAGTTCCAGAAGCCAGAGAAAGCTAAAGAATATAGTCAACAGTAAGCTAATAAAAGCTGAAGCACAAACGTACGACAGTACACAATCAGCTATCGTTGCAGTCACCGAGGCAATGTTTAAAAAGTATAATGTTGCTATCACGGAGGAGTTTAATAAAGCAATTACAAGCCAGGTAATATCTATTCAAAAAACTACTTACAACTATGCCTATGCTATGCTTGCGTGCGTGTTAACAGCACTTCTTTTGTTTTGGTTTGTGAGTAACCGTGTACACCTACAGCCTGTACTTTTTATTGCATTGCTCCTGTTTGCCTTCGTACTATTAGGGGTGGGACTAACTGCTCCCATTATAGAAGTGGATGCACGTATAAAAGCACTTGAATTCATGCTGTTAGGACAAAGGGTTGCTTTCGAAAACCAGGTATTATTTTTCCAGAGCAAGAGCATTGTCGATATTATGCAGAAACTTATAAGCCAATCTAAACCTGATGCGATAGCAGTAGGTATGATCATCTTTTTATTTGTAATTCTTTTCCCGGTTCTAAAACTAGTTGCAGGCGGTGTTCATATTTTAAGCGACAGAAAACTTGCAGAAAGTAAAGTAGTAAGATACTTCACCTTTCATTCCCGCAAATGGGATATGGCAGATGTAATGGTAGTAGGTATTCTGATGACTTACATTGGTCTAAATGGCATATTAGAAAGCCAACTTAGCAACTTAAACTTTAAAAATGCTTTCATTACTTCCACTACTATCAATAAGAGTTCCCTGCAACCCGGTTTTTTTATTTTTGTCGGCTTTGTTTTTTATGAAATGGTACTGTATCGGATTCTGAAACGTCTGTCTAGTTTAAGATCAGCAGTTTCTGCAAACCAGCCTTAAACATACTCTCGAAATTCTTCCTGCCTCTCAGCTATCCTGTAAGTGGCATGTTGTTAGAGGGAGGAGGAATGACGAAGCAATTTGGTGACTGCAATAAAAGCGTTGCAAATTCTAAGGACTCTCAAACTTAAACAGCAGATACTTCGTGCCTCACAATGATGATATAACTAAACCCCTTTCAAGCGTTTTAAAACGTCTTGAAAAGATGCAACGCACTCTCCAAATTCTCCGCTATCTCCTCCGCCAATACATCAGGGTCGGGAAGGTTATCTAAGTCAGCGAGTGCTTTATCTTTTAGCCAGGTAATATCTAAAGAGGTTTTATCCCGGGCAACGATTTCATCATAAGTGTACTTCCTCCACCTGCCTTCGTGATTATCAGTTGCATGATATGTTTTAACGCGCTTAAATCTATTAGCTGCATTATAACAGGTAATAAACTCCTGAAGGTCGCTAAGCTTTAGTGGGTTCTTCTTAAGCGTGTGGTGGATGTTGGTGCGGTAGTCGTAGAACCAAATTTCTTTTGTTTGTACTGTTTTGCCGCTGGGTTTGTTGTCGAAGAAGATGAGGTTTGCTTTAACGCTGTTGGCATAAAAGATACCGGTTGGCAAACGAAGGATGGTATGTACATCTGTTGTTTCCAACAGTTTTTTACGAACGGTTTCACCTGCTCCTCCTTCAAACAAAACATTGTCCGGAACTACTACTGCTGCCTTGCCGGTTGTCTTTAGCATCGAGCGGATATGCTGAACAAAGTTCAGTTGCTTGTTGCTGGTGGTTGCCCAGAAAAGCTTGGCGATTGTAGGTAAGCTCTTCTTTTTCCTGTTCGCCTTCTTCGTTGGTAAAGGTTTGACTGCTCTTTTTAACAGCCCCCTCCCAACCCTCCCCCTAAAAGGGGGAGGAAAATGGACTGGCTAATATATAATAATAATAATCACCTGAAGGAGCAATCAGCGCATCTGCCGGAGATATACTATTATCGCTATCAATATCTCCAATGTTGTGCAGTAACAGGTTCATTAGTGCAAGCCTTCTTGTGCCTGCAACTAACTCGTTACTAAAAATGTTCTGAACTTTATAATCGGTTTTTGGTCTCTTCACTATTGGCTTTGTAATTGGCAACATAAAAATGTAAGGTCCCAAAAAAGAACTCTTCATTCAGTTTATGATGATAGAGCTAATGGCAGGAACCTGTATTATTTACTTAATGTGAAACAATAAGCTATAGTGCATATTTATTTAAAGAGCATATAATGACTGGATCTTATAAAAATCCACTATCCGGTGAATGAACGTTGAAAACGATACTGAACTTTCATCTGCAATTCCACTTATGTGCATGCCAACAGCTGCATTATTGCTGTCGTACCATAACAACCCTGAATCCCCCTTTGCAACCATTACTTCATTATCTGTAGAGACGATAGAGAAGTCGTATCTATTTCCTACACTTGACATGACGAAAACTTGATCAATAACACCTGAGATAGGTTTTTCATACATACCACTGTAAGAATAAACCAACATACCTTTAAGCTTTGCAAACTGCCCCCGTAGAATGAATGGATTGATCTTTAATACACGAATTCTAGGTCCCACAAATCGACCAAAACTATCAGACAAAGTAAAAATACCAGCATCAAAAGTTCCGTAGTCATTAGGAGGGAGATTGTTTCCTCTAGAAAAGTAGCCGTTATTTGTTAGTCCCCCTGAGAGCCATTTCATTTCGATCTCTTCATAGACATCTATGTGTTCGCTTTTATCTATTGAATTATCATCCCCAGTTAAAACATGCATGGCAGCCAATCCAAATAAAAAACGATTAATTGCTACAAAGGCAGTTATTGCTCCGAGATTATGCTCAACCTTTATTCTGCGTATAGCCATCTTATTTAACTCGTTGATTTTACCAGTCTGTATGTCAATGTCCCATTTTTATCAGCGATAATTTCATAAAGCTCAAAACTAGGGTCTTTCGAGGTATCAGCAGGCGCTATTATCATTTTTGCTTTAGATAATTGGTCTACAAAATTTTTAAATCTCTCGTTAAATCTCTTGCATTCGTCGAACTCCTGCTGACATTGGATCTCATTCAAACTTGCTATTACCTTGTCTATGCTTTGAATAATGTCCTTTGTCTTCAACGGATTTAACGGAGCGATAAGCCTTAAGGTGTTTTGTATCTCATCTGTTGCAGATTTTAATTTATCCTTTTGAATTGAAGTAATAAAATCGGGAATTGGAGGCGGGGCATCTACCAAATCCTTTTTTACTAGATCGACTATCTTCTGCACTTTTTCTAAATCATCCGAAGAAGCGGACTGCTGAACATCTCCTGCTGCAGCTGTTTTTATCGTACCAACACCACTTAGTACACCTCCCACTCCAGTAAGTACTCCTCCTGCTGAAGCGATCGTTTCAGGTATTTTAGAATCCGTTTTTATGCCATAAGTGGACAATGCACCATTTGACAAAGCAAGACTAAACTCATTGGCTCCAAATCCATTAATAACTTTCGCGTACACGGGGTTTGCTAGATCTGGAAGATAAATAATAGTAGTCTTAAGTGGAACATCCTTTGCTGCATTTCGCTCTACTAATAGATATGGCTTAGGATAGTAAAACTTTAGTCCTGTTCGATTGTCAAAACTTTCTTCTTTATAAAGCTTAACACCTGCGCAACCGGATACTAGAAAACCTAGTGAAATAGTGAAATAAAAAAATAGTTTCATAACGTGTTTTTACATGCAACTTAAAAATTCTAAATATTGAAATAGTCCGGTAATTTCGCCCTTTCCTCACCGTGTTTTTACCCCTTCAACTGCCTCAACACCTCCCTAAAACTCCCCAACGCGCTCCCCAAATTCTCCCCAATATCCTCTGCCAACACATCAGGGTCGGGAAGGTTATCTAAATCAGCAAGTGATTTATCCTTCAACCAGGTAATATCAAGCGAAGTTTTATCCCTTGCAACAATCTATTCCTAAGCGTATTTCCTAAACTCTTAGATATCATCAAAAAAATCATTATCTAAAGACTTAATTACATATTCTGTTTTTACCTGTACGCCCACATTATTTTTAATTGCGTAATCAGCTAACAACCTACCATCAATCAGAATAATCCTATTGTGCGGATTCATTTGAGAGGTTTTTCTAGCATCTTCCGTAAAATCTGATGTTGTAATAAATATCCCTTTAGTTGTTCCTTTTAGGCTTAGCGACCCAATAAAATCTCTTATGTCTTTTGATTGAACTTTAGTTTCATCCCAACGTTTTGCCTGTACATAAACTCGTTCTATTCCAAATTGATCCTGATAAATTATTCCATCAATTCCATTATCGCCAGACTTACCTACAACCTCAAAAATCTTTGCTTCAGCTCCATATCCCATTTTGATTAGTAGTTTTAATACAAACTTTTCAAAGTAATCAGGAGGTTTACTTTTAAGTAAGTCGAGAAGATCAACAGCAAGATTATTATTTAAAATTTTTGTTGTTTCACCTAAGATTTCTTCCGGAGTCTGAGTGCTAATTGCCATTGATGTTGGACTTACTGTACCAAACTTTTCGTCGGGTAGGGATAAAGTAGTCTGCCATATTTTGTAAGCTTCAAACTTCTTAAGGAACGCTGTATTAATCTCTGTAATATTATCTTTAAGTACTCCCTTACCTGCATCGGTTATTTGATAAATAGCCCTTTTTAAGTAATGTACAAGTCCAGCGTTCTTCAAATAACTGATTGACCAAGTAACTCTGTTTTTAAATAAAGGCTGTTGACCACTGGGAACTGTAATTCTAAGGTCATCTTCACTCAGCTTAAATTCCTTATATAGGACTTCCAGCATCTCCGATAAAGAATGAGCTTCACCATCACCTAGGTATTTCAAAGCTGGATACATTATTTTCTGATAATCAGGAATATTCTCTGCGCTCATTTTATGTTGCCTAATTTTTAATTTACTGTTTTAGTTGCCTCAACACCTCTCTAAAACTCCCCAACGCACTCTCCAAATTCTCCGCTATCTCCTCGGCCAATACGTCTGGGTCAGGAAGATTATCTAAGTCAGCAAGAGACTTATCTTTCAACCAGGTAATATCAAGCGAAGTCTTATCCCTGACAACGATCTCATCGTAAGTGTACTTTCTCCACCTGCCTTCTGGGTTATCTGCTGCATGATATGTCTCAACACGTTTAAATCTATTTGCGGCATTATAACAGGTAATAAACTCCTGTAGGTCGCTAAGCTTTAGTGGGTTCTTCTTAAGAGTATGATGGATGTTGGTGCGGTAGTCGTAGAACCAGATCTCTTTTGTCCAGGGGGTCTTTGCTGCTGGGTTTGTTGTCGAAGAAGATGACGTTTGCTTTTACGCCGTTGGCGTAAAAAATACCGGTTGGCAGTCGAAGGATGGTATGAACATCTGTTGTTTCCAGCAGCTTCTTACGCACTGTCTCACCTGCTCCGCCTTCAAACAATACATTGTCTGGAACAACTACTGCTGCTTTGCCTGTTGTTTTAAGCATTGAGCGGATGTGCTGAACGAAGTTCAGTTGCTTGTTGCTGGTGGTTGCCCAGAAGTCCTGGCGATTGTAGGTAAGGTCTTCTTTTTCCTGTTCGCCCTCTTCGTTGGTAAAGGTTTGACTGCTCTTTTTACCAAAGGGTGGATTGGCTAATACATAATCATAATAAACACCCGAAGGTGCAATCAGCGCATCTGCCGGAGATATACTATTGTCACTATCTATATCACCAATGTTGTGCAGGAACAGGTTCATTAGAGCAAGCCTTCTTGTGCCTGCAACTATCTCGTTACCATAAAATGTGTTAAACTTTATAAACTGCTTTTGGTCTCTGTCGAGGTTATGATTGGCAACAATAAAATCGTAAGCGGCTAAAAAGAAACCACCGGTACCACATGCAGGATCAGCAATAGTACGCATTGGTTCAGGACGAACACATTCTACCATTGCCCTTATTAGCGAACGTGGCGTAAAGTATTGACCGGCGCCGCTCTTCGTATCTTCTGCATTCTTCTCCAGCAGGCCCTCGTAGATGTCGCCCTTTACATCTGCACCCATCATTACCCAGTTCTCGTGGTCTATCAGGTCTACCAGTTTGTACAGCTTGGCAGGGTCCTGTATCTTATTCTGGCTCTTGGTAAATATCTGTCCCAACATACCCTTCTCCTTACCCAACTCACGAAGCAACATAGAGTAATGCACCTCCAGCTCCGCACCACGAAGACTCGTTAAGCTTTGCCAGTTATATTCTTGCGGAATATGCATCTTACGATTGTTAGGCGGCTTGCTATATTCATCTGCCATTTTCAAAAACAGCAGGTAAGTTAACTGTTCTAAATAATCCCCGTATCCCACGCCATCATTACGAAGGGTATTGCAGAAGGACCAGACTTTAGAAACTACTTGGTTGGTTGACATTTTTTGTAATTAGAATTTTGGTACAAGCCGAAGCAACTCCGATTGATCATCGTTGCGTCGCATTTCGTTCTTCTGTTGATTCACTATTTGGCTTTTCTTAAACTATTTAAAGTTTCTACGTTACCAACTGGTTAATGAGCTATTTTAATTTTAATTTCAGTATGTCTTTTTTTAATTTGCTTAACGGTCTTTTATAAAAGTTCTCATCTTCATATTCTACTCCAAACATTATACGGTAAACATCTTTGGTTGTTAGTGTCGTATCTAATACTCTTCCTAAGTCTGCTAGATAGGGTTCTGTCGCATCTGGTAAAATAGAGCAAGAAATTACCAGTTAGAATTTTGCTTATGCTGCTAATGAGCGAAATGTGTTGTAAAAAGTTGCCATGGGACACTCTACTTGTCCTTTCTTTATCATTCTAACTATTTCAATTCCTGTTAGGGTTCTGGATGCTGATTCGAAGCTTTTAAAACCAAGCATATTCTGTACTCTCCATTTTATAAATCTATGATCTTGTTCTACCCTATTATTTAAGTACTTGACCTGTCTAATTTGTATTCTCTTTAAACCCCTTTTATTATATGTTCTGATGGCTTCCTTGTTTGCTCCACTCTTATCAATATTAATCACTTTTGGACAGCCATTGTTACTAATAGCTTTTAAAAGAAACTTATGAGCTGCAAGTTTACTTCTCCTTCTTGTCAATAAAAAATCTACTGTATTTCCTTGTTTATCAACAGCTCTATACAAATACACTCCCCTTTTACCTTAATATAAGTTTCATCCATCCTCCAGCTATTACCGACTACTTTTCTTCTTTTCTTTAGTCCAGCTTCAATTAATGGAGTAAACTTATATACCCATCTTTGGATCGTTGCATGATCAACTGTTACTCCCCTAATAGACAGTAATTCTTCTACATCCCGGTAGCTTAAACTAAATCTTAATTTAAAATATACAGCTTGTAGAATAACTTCTTTAGGGAAACAATGACCTTTAAACATCCGACAAATTTAGTCCCTTAGCAAACAATAAAGTGCAGATGCGACAGAACCATATCAATAGCTTCTAAGGTTTCTATGACTACTGTTGACGGAAAACTATAAAAACTATTTTAATTTTATTTAAATATAGACAGTATTAAAAAAGTTTAAAAATTCTCTCACAAATTGCTATCCACTATCTTAAGGGTTTAACTTTTTACCTTCATAAAAACTCCCTAATTGACCGCTAGATAAATTTCGAAATATATGCTCTACAATAATATTTGATAACAACTTTGTCAGTTTGCCGTTATCGAAAGGTATGGTATGAATTACTGTAATCTCTCTTTCTCTTTCGGGTTTAACTTTAAATGATTTATTTAATTTTTGTCGCCGTTCCATACTACTAATCGATTAAAAGATTTCAGTACTTGAAGTTGAGCTAATGGGTAATAGAGTGTTACTATAAGTAATAATGATGAGCTACAATTACACTCCAATTTTAAAGGCTATCCTAAATTTTTCTCCTATTATTTAAAAGCAAATTTGAAAATGTTTAAAAAATATTTTTCACACTGCACACAGTATACTGAACTTTTTAAAGCTTTCTTTTATTCTTTAATCTACCTCAGAAATCCACCCCCCTTTGGTGGCGGTTATGTACTTTAGACTATGCTGTATAATTTAACTTTGAGGGATGAGTAAATATAAGAAGCAAGCCCAGGTAGCATACAAGTGCCATTACATATTGTTTGGGTACCGAAATATCGGTTTCGAATATTGACTGGAGAAGTAGGAAGGTTGGTCGATCAGGATATAAGGAAATTAAGTGAGTGGTTAGGTTGTGAAGTGATAGAACTAAATGTACAGGCTGATCATGTTCATGTTGTTGTAAGCATACCTCCTGAAGTATCGGTTTCAACCTATATTGGATCAATAAAGGGGAAGATAGCGATAAAGATGTTCAAGAGCTATGCGATGTTGAAAAAGAAACCTTATTGGGGGAATCACTTTAGTGACGAGGATACTTTATAAATATGGTGGGACTGAATGAAGAAATGATAAAGAGATATGTGAAATACCAGTAAGAAGATGAACGTAGAGAGGAGCGTGATCAAAATAATTTCAACCAGCCGGAACTCTTTAGCCCTTTCGGCTTAAACCTCAAATAATATGAGGCTGTCTCAAAAGTCAAAAGTAACCTCTGAGAATCGCATAAACTACATAGAATTGCCATTAGGTACCCGAAGAAAACGTAAGAGGCTGCCCTTTTGAGACAGCCTCTAATTGAGTTAACACATAATATGTCTAAAACTAAACGGGTTCGCTCTCCACTTGCTTAACGGGAAATAGTAGTTGTTTCAATCTTGCGTTATGGAAATCGCCCCTACTACTAAATGGTCTAATTTAATGAGGAATAATAAAAGAAGCTGCCGCTACAGAGTATCCATCGAAGTTTATAGAAGCTATTACACAAAAACAATCGTCGAAATCTAAAACTTTCTTATCCGCCGAGAGGGTATTAATGTGTGCAAGAATAGTGTATATAGGAGAAATGATAGGCACTTTTGAACCTTCTATCACACCATTTTCGGCTTTTTTTGCAATTTATAATCTTTTTCCCCTGCCCTTTTTTGGAGCTTTTTTTTCAGCTCGTTTCTTTTGAATTTCCTTTATATCTGTCAAATCTTGGCTTCTACCAGATGCAAGCTTGTTTTTAATAAAATCATCTAAACCGATATAATTTATTGATAAGTCTTCTTCTAATTGCAATTTTTGCATCTTCGTTTTAGCTTCATCAAAATCAGCTCCGTCAATGCTGTTAAGTATATCAATACGCAAAGGAGGGTAACCAATTTGACTTATGTATCCTGGCTTTATAAAATCTTCTTTCGTAAACCCCATAGAGGATAACCCAAAATTTCTCAAGACCTTTAGCATTCTCTGCGCATTTTCTTCTGAAATGTTAATCCATATATCCAAATCACCAGTATGACGGGGTTTTCCATGAAAAGCTAGTGCATAACCACCTACTACCATATATTCTACACCATGTCTGTTAAGCAGTTTTACAAAGTCTTCAAAATCCTGTGCTAGTATCATGCCTTTAATTTACGCTTTACAATTTTCTCCTTATCAATTCTTTGACCTTTTTCAACAGATTGTAATACAATAGAGGTTACTGCTGATAAACGTTCCTTCGGCTGTTTACCTAGCCAATAAGCAAGGTCACGAACTGCATCGTTGGCTTCTTTTAATAGCACTTTTCTAACAATGGGTACTATGCTTCTAACCTCCCCTTCAGGTAGAGTTACAGGTTTTGAAACAACCTGTTTACGCTCAATCCTCACCTGATCATTTTCAAAGGCAACCTTACGTTTACTAAGATAATTGCTGAGGGTATTATAATTATATTGCTTATAAGTGAGGCAGAAATTTTTCAAACTTGAGTAAACTTCAAAAGGATCATCATTTTTGTTTTTCCAATAAACAACAACTACTCTTTTCTGTGCAGGTTCCAACTTTTTATTTTATTACAAATATAATTATGATATTAGTTAATTCTTCCAGTTTCCTACTTTTAAGAACCCCTCCTTTCGCTATTATTACAGCTTTTGGCTGGAGAAGAGTTAATCATTAATCATTCAGGCAAAGTTAGGCTTAGGGCTGCTGTAGCGCAAAGAAAGACTACGGCATAAACACAGCCCCTACCCTGCCATAGCCCGCATTTATTCCGTTTCCTTTTTTGCTTGATTGCCCTAAGCCAGGTGATGCTCCATAATTAATTTTTAAAACTTTAAAACAATGGTTATGGCAAGCAGAATGAATCAAACAGAATGGTACAAAGTAGCAGAGGTAGAACTTATTTATAAGTCTAAAGTAAAAGCATCAGAACGTCCGCAAATAGGTGCTTCAAAGGATGCTTATAAAGTATTATGCAGGTATGGGATAAAAATAAAATAGATTTTATAGAACAATTCAAAGTATTGTTTCTTAACAGAGCTAACAAAGTTCTTGGAGTGTATGAAGTATCGTCAGGAGGAGTTACAGGTACTGTTGCTGATCCGAGAGTGATATTTGCAGCAGCCCTTAAAGCTAACTGTTGTTCGATTATAATAAGTCACAACCATCCTTCAGGCAATCTTAAACCGAGCCGGCAGGATGAAGAGCTGACTGAAAAAATTAAACAGGCAGGACAACTACTTGAGATCAAACTGCTGGATCATTTAATAGTTTGTAATGAAGGATATTTTTCATTTGCAGATGAAGGGGTGCTTTAAGCCCCTATTTTTATTCTTAATACAAGACTAATCAAGGGAAAAGTGCGGTGACAAAAGCCACCGCTCTTTATTAACATGTAAACTTTTGCCCGATTGGTGAATTAAGAATATTTAGTACAAGTGTGCGACGCAACAGAAGAATAATAGTAGCACTTCTGTTTGCTCAGAAAAAACTCTCTCTACACTTATACCTTTTTGCCACACTCTGCCACACCTTCCTTCACCTTGTTTTCGTTATAGTTTAAAATTCTATGAATAGAGCTTCCTGTTTTTATGACTGCAACCATTTGTCTGCGATTTTATTGATGTGATTTTTTATCTCGTCCATCTTCTCAGACAACGACTTTTGGTGCCGTTCGTTCGCCAATAACCAGGCTTTGAATTCGGTGATCTGGTCCAGTGTATGCAGCTTTTTCACCGCCTAGTTAAAGTTGTTTCCAATGCTTTTTAATTCAGTTCTCAACCTCATCATCTCCGCCATAAAGTCATCTAACGACTGATCTCTAATAGTTGCAGTGACAGGTTTTTCCAGCAGGATTTTACGGGCGTAATCACTAAGCTTACGGCAAGTGGTTTTAGAAAATGTGTTTTGAATCTTTGTATATTCTTCTGGCTTCAAACGTATATGCAACCACTTTATACGGTTATTGTTTTGTTCACTCATCACATTGTCATTTTCACGTTTTGTAAAATATATTTTCAATCGTCACCTCCGCCCACGACTTCGGAGTGTGGGCGGCAAGATTTCGGTTGTGATACAACCGTACATCTTGCCGATTGCAGAAAAGAGGCAATCTTAGAGATTTTTAAATGTCTTATAGATAATTTAAAGCCCGTTAAAGACTCTGTCGCACTTTCTAACGTTCTAATTATTTAAACTTTTTAGAGGGAGGTTTCTAGCGTAGCTTATGTCCCAAATTCTTCTTTGGCATCTTTCCAAAATTCGTCAACCAATCGTTCAGGTCTTTATAGTAGTGGTAAAGCACACTTTCATCCTTGTATTTATCGCTTAAAGACTTTGCGTACTTCATGTAATTTTGTCCTGTTGTATCCCGGTCCAGGTAAAGCCTAATGCACTCATGTTGCTCCATAAAAAGGCGTGCTTTTTCAAAGAAAGAAGCCGAGTTTAAGATCACAAAGTCCCTGCTTGTTTCCTGCTCATTTTTATGAATGGTCATGAAAGAAAGGAAGTCCATAAACCCTTCAAAAATCACTGCTTCTTTTGACCCATTATTGAAGGTGGAAATGTCTTTTGGAGAGCTGCTCGCTTTAAAATAGGGGTTGCGCAATTCATATCCGCCTGAATCATTTTTAAAGCCTATTGCAAAGTATTCTTTGCCGTTTAGTTCATAAGTAATTTCTTTACAAAAACGGTCTGCAACTTCCATTGGTATTTTACGTTCATGCAGGTAACGACAAAGCACAAAAGACAAAAGGGGAGCAACCTTAAGAACCTTTATTTTCGGTTCCGGTTCATCATGCTGCTCAAACCCGGTCTTGGGGAGCTGGTGAAAAGAAGAATTTCCATTTACCTTATTAAGAAATTCACTAATAGTGCAGTTGTGGTACAAAATGCCAAAATCAATCAAGTTACCTCCCTTGCCTAACCCATGATCATACCACCTGTTCATCATTCGGTTGACCTTAAACGAAGCGGTTCTTTCATGTCTTAAAGGCGATAAATACCAATAATCATTGCCTCTAATTTTAGCAGGTTCGTAACCTAATTTCGACAAGTAATCCACAATATCTATTTCCCTGGCTTCGTCTATTGAAAGCCTGTTTTCTTTCTTATCCATTTTCACACATTTTCAGTTTTCACAATTAAGATTCCCGGGTACTAAATTAGAGAGGCGTAGCAGCCTAAACTATCCTCACCATATTTTAATGAGGATCACTTGCCACGAGCCGTCTATTTTTGTTTGGTGCAATTGAAAAATTAAAACGAGTGAATATGCTTACAACAAATGAGTTAGCCAAAGTGTACGATACCATACTGAGTATCCCCGGCATGAATGAAACAGTGAAGATTGATCTTAAGATCTCGCGAAGAAATGTATTGTTTTTAAACAGCGTAATTGATCGTGGTTTAAACCTAAAAGACGCAGATGATAAATCGTCCTGTCTTTTAAATGTTGTACCGAAAGAAACCCTGCAGGAACTATCAGCAATTTCAGAGGATTGTTTACGAAAGGCAGGATTGACCGAGCTAAGCGAAAAGCTTAGGTTGCTCGGTACAGTTAAATGAGTTGGTGTGTGTAAAGTGGCAAAAAGGTATAAGTGTAGAGAGAGTTTTTTCTGAGCAAACAGAAGTGCTACTATTATTCTTCTGTTGCGTCGCACACTT
>Ga0181463_1000103_pt1 | contig 17781 bp, 19 predicted proteins | sample InSIn1gowninarea_FD_119071 | JGI IMG/M metagenome (GOLD analysis project Ga0181463, IMG submission 119071) | Clean room microbial communities from NASA Spacecraft Assembly Facility at Jet Propulsion Laboratory, Pasadena, California, USA -... ... | reverse complement strand
TGTCTATAACATCTACGGATGGAGATCCTAGACTAAATTAGTATTCTTTCCCCTAAGACCATAGAGGAAGCTTATCAGAGTACTTTGAAGGTGAAGGAAAGATTGCTAGGAAACAAAATGCGAGAACAGGACGTGGTTCTGGTAGAGGTCGGGGATGGACCTTTGGCAGAGGTATGACTGCCAACAACAATGAAGAGGGCAGTTGTTCGAAGACTTCGAGATAGAGTGAAAGGGAAGGTAACACCAGAGGAGGAAGGTCATACCAACGAGGAATAGGTAATGGCAGAGGTAGAGGAAATGCCTATCAGTGTTACAAGTGTCACAAGTGGGGACACAGGTCCTTTGAATGTCCTGAAAATGAACAAATTGGGCAGAGGGGAGCAAATTTCGCTCAGCCCAATGAAGCAGAGCCACTACCACAGGAGGTGGAAAACATACCAGAGACTAGGGAAGCCTTGGTGTTGAACAAGGTATTATTAAAACCAGCTAAAGAAGTAGCTGATCACACATAGAGGAAAGCATTATTCTAGATTGTATGCAAGTCACATGGGAAATGATGCAAATTAGTTATAGACAGTGGAAGTATTGATAATATGATAGCTACTGAAATGGTGGGAAAATTGGGTTTGAAGAAGTTGGAGCACCCAACTCCATACAGGGTGTTGTGGTTGCAAAAAGGCCACCAATTACTGGTCGATGAGCAGTGTGAAGTAGAGTTTCATATTGGCAAGTACAAAGACAAGGTGACTTGTGATATCATGCCTATGGGCGTGTGCCATATTTTGTTTGGCAGACCATGGCAATATGATAGGAAGGTCATCCATGACGGGGAAACAAATTGTTACAAGTTTGTTAAAGATGGGATAAAGCATATCCTAGTGCCCATGAAGGAAGAGGATGCTGCAGAAACCAGTGGGACAAAAGCACTACTGTTAGGCGGAAAAGAGTTTCTGCGATAGTTGGAGGATGATGAGGTGAAGTATGCAGTTGTGCGAAGGCCAAAACTAGTATTGATCCATACTGAAGTCACCGACTTACCTAAAGAGATACAAGACATGCTGCAAGAGTTTAATGATATTGTGGTAGACATCTATCCAAAAAATTACCACTGAAGCAGAGCATTAGTCACCATATTGATTTCATTCTAGGAGCCAGTTTTCCAAACAAGGCTGCATACCAGATGAGTCCAAAGGATAATGAAGAAATCCGGAAGCAGGTGCAGGGTTTGTTGGATAAGGACTAATTCGGGAAAGTTTAAGCCCTTGTGTAGTTCTAATTGTTTTAGCTCCCAAGAAAGGAGGTGAGTGGTGAATGTGCATAGATTCCCAGGCCATTAACAAGATTACTATTAGGTACAAGTTCCCTTTATCTCAGATGAATGAGATGATGAAAGAATTGATTGGAAAATTTGTGATTGTATATCTAGATGATATACTTATATTCAGCAAGATGAAGGAAGAACATTTTTGACATGTGAGGTATGTATTGGAAAAATTGTTGCAGAATAAATTACTGATAAATTTGAAGAAATGTTCTTTTTTCAAGAAAGAGTTAATTTAGTTGGGATTTGTGATTTACGAGAATGAAATAAAAATGGATCTGGAAAAGGTTGCAACCATAGTTAGCTGGCCATCCCCCAAAAGTTTGTTTGAGGTACAGAGTTTTCATGGATTGGAGAGTTTTTATCAGAAATTTATTAAAAATTTCAATGGGATTTGTGCACCCATGCTAGACACCATTAAGAAGACAAATCAGCCTTTGCATTGGACAGAAATGGCAGAGAAGAGTTTTCAGCTGCTCAAAAGGAAAATTAATGAAAACCCGATTTTGAGGTTACCAGACTTTAACAAACTTTTTCAAGTTCGTTGTGATGCCAGTGGGATAGCCATTGGTGCAGTACTCAGCCAAGAGGACACGCCAATAGCCTATTTTAGTGAGAAACTAAATGAAAGTAGGCAGAAGTACGTCTTATGATAAGGAATTTTACACAGTGGTTCAAGCGCTGAAGCATTGGAGACATTATCTGTTGGCCAATGAATTTGTCTTGTTTTCAGACAATTCTGCGTTGCAGTATATTATGCAACAAAATAAGCTAAACCATAAACATGCGAAGTGGGTGGAGTACTAGAATATTTTTACATTTGTGTTGAAACACATTAGCGGTTAAGCCAACAAAGTGGCAGATGCATTAAGCAGGAGGAATTTGATCCCAGTAAAGTACGATAGAAGTATTAGGATTTGAACATCTTCAGGACTTGTATGAGGTAGATGCGGATTTTAAGTAAGCTTATGAAGCTTACCAAAATCCATTGTTGAGAGATAACAGTTCATGGCTGGACTATAATATGCAGGAAGGGTTTCTATTCAAAGGAGGGTAGTTGTGTATTCCAAAATGTTCTATGAGAGAGAACTTAATCTAGGAAAACCATAATGGAGGTTTCGCTGGACATTTTGGCATAGACAAGACCTTGGATCAGTTGAGTCACTTTTACTATTGGCTGAAGATGCACAGAGATGTACATAGGTTTGTGACTAGATGCAAAGTGTGTTAGCTTGCAAAGGGACACAACCAGAACATAGGGTTGTATACACCCTTACCTATTCTGAATAGACCATGGGACTCTGTCAGTTTAGACTTTGTCTTAGGTTTGCCGAAGACAAACCGGAAATTGATTCCATCATGGTGGTGGTAGATCATTTCATGAAAATGGCACATTTCATTCCATGCAGGAAAACCAGTGATGCCACACATGTAGCACATTTGTTCTTTACCGAGATAGTCAGATTACATGGCTTGCCGAATTTTATTGTTTCGGATCGAGACGTTAAGTTTACGAGAAATTTTTGGCAAACCCTATGGAAGAAATTAGACACCAAACTAAACTTTAGCTTAACTTATCATCCGCATAACAATGGTCAAACCGAAGTGGTGAACCGAAGTTTGGGAAACTTATTGAGGAGATTGGTTGGAGAAAATTCTCGACAGTGGGATTGTGTGCTTGCACAAGCAGAATTTTCTTATAACGATTCACCCAACCGAAGCACAGGTTGTAGTCCTTTCTAGATGCTATACGGAATGCACTGATGTGGAGTGCATGAGTTATGGGATTTGGGACAGTTGAAGCGCAAGAGTGCTAATGGGGAATATTTCGCAAAGGAAATCAACGATCTCTATGAACAGGTGAAATTAAAATTACAAGACAACAGCCAGAGATACAAGTAGAAGGCATATTTGAAAATGCGAGAGGTACAATTCAACATAGGAGACCTAGTGTTAGCACACCTACACAAGGAGAGGTTTCCTAAAGGCGAATACAACTAGTTGAAATGGAAAAAAATTGGGCCGTGTAGGATTCTTTAGAAGTTTTTTGTGAATGCTTACAAATTGTAGTTACCCCCAGGCATTGGAATTTCACCCATTTTTAATATGGTAGATCTGTACCCCTACACTGTGGCAGATGAAGAAGACAGTTCAGAAAGCCGAGCATGGGACACCCATAAAGAGAATGATTCGTGGATTAAACAAATGCCCCCACCAAAGCCTCTAGAGATTGAACAGATCCTAGATACCCAAGTGGCTAGATAGACTCAAAGGAAGGAATATTTGTAGTACCTAGTTAAGTGGAAGGGTCATCCTATTGAAGATAGTTCATGGTTAGATGTTGGCCAGATTCAAAGCACTGGGTACTCTATTGAGGAGCTCATGGATAGGAGCCATGGGTTTAATTTACCCCGGGAGCCTGATGCAGGAGCATCTGAGTGAAGAGGTGACAGCTCAGAGATGTTTTTTATTTTCATTATTTTGACAGATAGGGAGGAAAACACTTCAAGTTTTTATTTCATTTAGTTTCATTTTGTGTCATTTAAAATTAAGGTTGTCTCAGCCATTGTTAGATTTTTAAATTAGACAAAATAGGATTAGTTAGGAACTTGGTTGAAGAAACTGTTTAACAACTGAAAAATAACTGAGGAACAGTTCCTCAAACTGTAAAGGAATTGCTAATATTTTATTGAAAAGGAAAAATCAGAGAGGATGGAAGGGTTTCCATCCAGAAAGGAGAGAGAGCCCAAAAGTTGTAACCCAAAATTATTTGAATTTCTATGATGGTTAACAATTCAAAATCTGTTATCTAGTAAAGTATATTAAATTTCATTACTTTCTCTGTGCATAGATGTTTCAAGCATCAAAATGAAAGCGAGACAGCGAAACCATTTTTTTTTGCCTCAAAAGATTTGAACAAGCATTGAGAAGCATTCTGTAACAAGCAACATTTCAAGACTGAGAATCAAACAGAAGCACATAGATTTGTTTTCTCAACAAAACAAACCCTAGGTACTATTACATTCTGCATTTAAACAAAAAGCATTTCCATTACATGGAATTTTCATTTTTCGTTCAATAAAAGTTCACTATACAAAATTTGTAATCTGGAAATCGTGGAGTGTTCCACACCCGTGAAACCAAAACACATTACAGTCCACAGGCTAGGCCTAAATCTAATAGCGAGGGCATGAACACCTCAGAGATCACATACAGACACAAAGGACCCAAAACCTCAAGGGTATAGCTGGATTGTAGACAAGAGCAAGCGACAGAACATTTGCAAACTAGACACACAAATAAGCAAGCAAGAAACCGCTACAACCACGAAAAGACCCTACTTGGGTTTCCCTAAGCCCGTGAACAGCCCCCAAGACGAAATTGTGGAGCAGTGCTTGCTTACAAGGGCCTGCACACCACCACAGAGCAGGGTAGCGGTCAGTTTGAGCCATGAAAGCAAAAAAAAACAACAGTGAATAGCCAGTGCAAGGGGAACAAGGACTTTACCTAGAGAAGGACTGATTTCATGATGGAGGGCAAGAGTCGAGACCCAAAACAGAGGGTTTCCACCAGTGGATGAACCATAGACACGTTCTGCCTGCTCACCAAGGAGCGAGAATGTTGGGACCTTTAAAAACAAGGAATGAAATTGAAATCGGAAGGAGGAGCTTACTTGAGACCGAGGGCACCGAGTCATCCTGTGTGGCAGCCAAGCAGGGACCTGAGAGTTGCAGAGCCGAACCATAACCAGACCCAATGTCAACAAACAAATCACCACAAATAGAGCAGAGACGAGCTCGAAACAAATAACAGAGACAAACAAGCTTGTGAGAGGAAGAAGACCTGAAACCCTCCAAACATTAGAGTAGTGAGTCACCACAGAGAATGAGCAGAGGCACAAAAAAGAAGGACCACGGAGAACGAGCAGAGGCACAACAAAAATAAACCATAAAGAACCAAAAAAGCATAGTAAACCTCCATATGGAGCAAACATGGCACAACACTTACCATCCATCGCAAATACTAGGTGAAAACATAGAGCACCCGCAGAGCCAAACCATCGCAAAGGAGAAATGACATCCAAACACCCTCAGTGAAAGTGATAACCCTTAGTCACAAGCCCGAGGTCAGTACAGAGGGCAAGCAATAAACATTAAATCGCAATAAAGATACACACCAAAACCTTTCCACCAAACTTAACTCAGAGCCGAAGAATTAAACGGTCACAACCACGTGTCCCTCCTTGGGATCGCCACTAGTTATATTCTTTCCATGACTACCCCAAGTGCGGCGAGATCACAAGGGGGCGAAAGAACCGCCCTGTACTTGGTGCTGGGCACAACAGGTCGGGGAAAATTTTGTTTTTGACCCTATATCAGGTGGGCAGACCTACCTATGGTTTTGTGCATGGATTTCACACATGGATTTGGGCATGATGGTTTTTTGTCCATGGTATTTTGTAGATCTAGTCAAGGGAACTATGGTTATGTTCTAATCCAAGGTTAATGGATTGGGGTTTATGGATGCTTCGACATTTATATATATGTATTGTAACATTGAAAGGAATATAATGAAAAATAAATCTGGTAGTCTTGGTTTTGGGATCAAGGGGAAAATATCTGTGTAAATTGTTTTATGTTTTATGCTCTTGCTATTGTTTATTTTTTATTTTTTAGAATTCGTATGCAAGTTAAAACCTACAAAATTAACATAGATTGTGACAATTAGAGTGTAACATTCCTAGTGAAGAAACCAACTTATCATTATAAGAAAAATAATATTGATGATTAATATCACTTTTTGAGTGACATGGTTGAAGACGAGAAGGTATTGTTAGTAAAGGTGGACACATTGAATATTGTTGTAGATTCATTAACTAAATATATAAGCATTGAGAATTTCTCTTGGTGTAGAAAAAATGGGCATTATTTCCTTAGATGTTTATCATGTACTCCTATGATCCCGTGCATGTGTTGGTGATTAAATATAAGAAGATAAATAAAAAATAAAACTAAAAGAAACAAACATAAGAGTAATTATTCTTTAAGATGATGAGTTGTGTATAAAGACATTGTTACAACACTTAAGCATAACACATTTTAATCAAAACATCACAATGCATAATAATGAGTTCCATACATTTCCATGATACATATTTGACCCATAGGGGATTTTATTTATAGCATCCAAATCTAACCAAATTCTTTGAATTGTGGAAGATTTGGTCCATCAACAAGCATCAAAAGTTCTAATTATTTATGTGAAATTGACATTGTTTATTAGCTAATTAACTATTATAGTTGAATCATTTCTTGTTGGCGAGTCCATTGCTTGAGTAAACCTAACCATCCATTTGATTCTTTCGACTATCAATTGATGATCCTACTAGTCAACCACTTGACCCAATGTCCTTTAGTCGGTTATTTGACCAACCCTTCGACCACTCATCTGACTGTACAACCAAATACTTCACTAGTAAACCAATCAAACGAATATATCCTATTATTTGATCCTTCAATTGAATATATATAGAAGCTCCAAAGGTGTGATGAACCGTAATAACCTTAGGTTCCAATGCCACAAATCAACACAAAATCTTGGAGGTTCACAAGGTGAATTATGTCAGCATGAAATTCTTCCCCCCAATCATAGCTTACTAAAGGTCTAACATATCTCATAACTTAATAAAGTCATATTTGGATAATGGATTTGTAAATATATTAACAATATGATCATTTATAATGCAATATATAAGAGTGGAAACCTTCTCTTGAACTGACTATCATAAGTAGTGAGCATGAAATTCGATATGGTTCATCATACTGTGTGAAATATGATTGTCAAGAACCTTAATTTCATTCCAATTTTCACAATAAATGTCGATGGATAAATTGAAAGGAAATCAAATCTCTTTCACGAGTTGATGGATCCAAATTGTCTCCATCCATCCATTAATAAATCCATAGTGTTCAACTTCTATAGTCAAAAGATAGTCTACATGTTTATTTCATGGCCAATCATAGGTCTAACACTAAAGCAAAACTCATAGCTAGAATTGGATTTTCTGTCATCATTGTCTCCTACCCAATTAGAGTTAGTTAATCCAAGAATTGAATATGAATTTTGATAATAGTTGATACCAAAATGAGAGATACCCTTAATGTGATAAAAAATTCATTTTGTACCTTTTTAGTGGCATTCTACATGAATCAAGAAACCACATTAACAACAAAAGAAACGTCAACAATGAGTTAAATAAATAAGGCTATCAACCAACTATTGATAAAGAGTAACATGAATTAAGGAGATTAAAACATTTTAGTAAACTTGATACCTAGCTAAAAGGGTGTGGAACATGGCTTACTATCATCCATCTTAATTTTTTTTAAGAAGTCCAATACATATTTATATTAAGAAAGCAAGAGACCATTAGGTAATAGAAAAACTTGGCGACCAAGAAATAAATGTTGAAGACCATGGTTTTATTGAAGTTTTGATCAACACCCTCAAAAATATTTCCTACACTTGAATTTTCGGGACAACTGAGGATCCTACAATCTGTTATTCTATGGTCACTTCATTGTTGATTGATTTTGCACTAAGTGTATAGGTCTTCTTCTCAGTTTCTAACTGTCAAAGTCACTTGGTCACATTTGCTTAGCCATCAAAGAATTCATGAGCACACTTATTTTATGCTACCTTCAATAGGAACAACACAATCCATCAAGATAGTTCTTGTATAATTTTCAACCTATGTTGATGATCAGTGCACACTTTCATTGATAATCTCTGTCATTGGTTGCAATTTCACTTCTATTTCGGTGAGTTTTCTCAACTCTCGCTTTTGCACACCTTTGATTTCATAAGTTTTTATTTCACGTTTGTGACTGTCTTTTTTTCTTGCACTCCCTTTAACAAGTGTCATTTTTATTTTATCCTTTCTCTGGCATGTCTCACTTTCAATTTATTTTGCTTTGGTAACTGTTGCTTTCATGTTTTCTTACAATTGCAGGTGTCACTTCTAATCATTTTCACTCATGTATATGTCACACCTTTGCACATTACTAGAATAATTTCTAGCATACTCTTTTGCATTATATGGTATTATGTATCATGAAATATGTGTTAGACACATTCCTATAGCTTATCTCAGAATCTAGTCATGGTCGACACTTGTGTTGCAATGTATATTCTGAGTGTCGCAATGTGGCATTTTAACTCACACTTAGAAATAAATGTCGATTTTTTGTCGTTTCATGGTGTGACTATTTTTCACGAGTCTTGTGAATTTTCCTTGCTTGCATCAATGGATTTTTTGTGTGTGATCCATGTTTGAGTCTCATTCAGATGATTTTCCTCTCTTACTCTATGATCCCACACTTAGCTACTTTTGGAGCTGTTCTTAGTCCTTATGCCTAGTGCAAGATATGAAAGCTTCAACCCTTCTCTAGGTGATCAAAAATACATATTCACGAGCCTTATTAATGACATATTGCCTTTCGAGACTTGTGCATTGAGCCTTTGATGGTCATCTCTTACAGATGCACATTCAGAATCCTCAAAGCATAGCCACCTAACCCCTCTTGCTTGCTTTGAATCACTACGCTGAGAGTTGAGAAATTATACCTTCTATAACACATCAGGCATTTCTAGTGGTTCTCTACAAAATTAAATGATGTCATACAAGGTCATCTATCTCTCATAGTGCATTAAACCTCTCATGGGGTAAAGTGACTTCCCTTCTATTTCTTACCTTAGTCAATTGCACAATATCCTCTTCTAGTGAGCCCTCCTGGCCATAGAGCACATATTCATTCAATAGTTAACCATTGTTGAAGAAACCTACACCCATTATAAGGATATCTCTTTCAGATCACACTTTAGGAAAATAGGGACCCTTTGAGCACACTTTAGGAAAAAAAGGACCCTCTCAGTGCACTTCAAGAAAATAAGGACCCTTTGAGTGCACTTCAGGAAAACAAGGACCCCTAGAGAACACTTTGGGGAAAAAAGGAAACTTTGAGAGTACTTATGGAAAACAAGTAGCCTCTAAGCACACTTTAGGAAAGAAAGGACCCTCTATCCCTTCCAGAGTGCACAACGCACTCTTAAGCAACAATGTGCCCCTCCTTGTCCCTTGTGGCTATGCCCTACAATCAGGAAACCTCTCTCTCTCTCTCTCTTTATGAGTGCATGGAACGTCTCTCAATCACTATCGAGATTAACTATGCTCTCACTATTTCCTTCTCCCTTGAGCCTAACTCATGGCACAGTTTCAATCAATAGGCTCATCACATTGTTCCTAAAATTTACCACTTTGTTGGACCTTAAAGAGCCCCTCCTCATAGTGCATTCTATGTGAACAATGGTGCCTTCCCAACCGTCTTTGATATAAACTTTTCTATCATCAATAATAATTTCCTCCTTGTTCCTTACATAGGCCCATCACAAGCAGCTTCTTCCATGACCAAAGTAAGGATAGAAAAGATGATTTCAAGACTGATATTTCCTTGTCATGAGTGATATTAATTGGAATATGTACCACCTTAGCATGGAAATATGATTCTAAAGGAATATTTCAAGGAATAAAAACAATGAAGCACTTGCAGAGAAGAATCACAAACAAGAACAACCATGAATACATGGAGAGATCTTGTACCAAGACAAATTGGAGACATTTCAAGATGAATCAGAAGGTTTTGATTATCCAAGACCATATGGAGGATGAAGATGAAGAATAAAGAAAATATTTCATGAAGATGAAATATTGATTAGATCTATGATCAAGAATCCAAGACATAGCATCAAAGAAAGTAGCTTGGCATTTCCACATCATCATGAGGCTCCATGTCATCAATGACAAGTCATGGTTTGTACAAGTGTCATCAAACTCTCTTATGTGTCCATGTGCCTTGACACACCATTTATGAATGTAATGATGTAATTATCAAAAGGAAAATGACAAAATTTAAGGTGTGGAAGCCCAAGAGTCACATGTAGAATACAAAAAGTCACATGTGGACAAATGAGTCAAATAGAAGTCCAAAGGTCTTATGGAAGCCAAAAGGTCACATTGGAAGTTCAAGAGTCACGAGGATATAAAAGGTTATTCCTCTTGTTCTAACATAAACCTCATAACTAAAGCAAAGGTATTTTAGAGGCTTAGACTTTGGAGAGCTATACTTGGCTTTGTCAAATTGGCATAAGAGAGAAAATCATTCCTTGAAGAAGTAAGAAGTGACTTAATGTTCCGCTACTGGAGCTAGTGGCTCACCATTGTAACTACGTACTTGGATATTTCACCTTATAATCAAAGCTAATTGATACAACACATTTTCATGCATGTATTGTGCATATTGTAAGGCTATTCTTTAGATGTTTGTGATATTGTTCATAAGTACTAAAGAAATTGAACTACTTCAATGGATTTGGTGCTAACCTTTTTGAATGCGTGTTGTATTTGCTTTAATGATCATTGTGTCTATGTAAAATATTTCGTTAGATAACTAAAAAATCTCTTATTTTTCTCATGTATCTCTCTTAGGATAGTACTATTACATTCCTTCTAGAGACTTACTCTTGTCTCCTACTCGTGAAGGTATCCTTTTACACGTTGCAATTGGTGTTCCACAATGTCAACTTACTAGGTTATTCAAAGGTTATGTGTATAATCTGTCATGTTATCCATTGAAACCAAGGAAAACCTTAATTTATGGTGGTTGGGTCGATACTTTGGAGGGGGCTCCTACTCTAAATGGTGTGAGGTCTAATTGGGACTTCACATTGGTGATACCCCCTATATGTTGGCAAATTTCCAGCACTGTCAACATTCTGGCACTAGAAGGAGGGCCATATGACAAGTTTTTCTCATTGTGTCTGTTTTGAATCTCTTATCTTAATTGGCTCATCCCTAAATCATACTTTTGGGGTGTCTTTCCAATAGATCCATTTGTAAACTTTTAATCCCCGATGAAATTTTTTATCACTTGTCTCAATTGAAGTTTGATTGTGAGAGTGATACATCCATAGTCGAGCATGTCTTTCAGTTTTTCAAGTTTTGTGAATCTTATGAAATTGATTGTGAAGATCTTTCTTGTGTTATTTTCTTCCTCACTCTTGAAGGTCAAGTCAAACATTGGTGTCATACCCTACCACCTGCTTCCATTCATTCATTTTATCATTTCCTCAAGAAGATTTATCCAGCCTTCAAGAGGTATGATTACTAAGATTTTATTAAAAGGATTGATCAACTAAGAATGAATCCTGAGGAGTCAATTGAGGATTTTGTTAATCAATTCCTTCACTTATGTTACGAATTTTGTAGAGAATATATGGATTGAGATTTATTTAAACAAAAAATTGAGCATTTGGTTCAAATATATTTACATGGTGAATCTGAACCCCCAGATGTTTATGCTTTGGAAAATCTGGTAAATCATGAGACACCTCTAATTTTAGAGGAGGAACCTACTAGTCCTTTTGTTCCTTGTCCTCCTCCTTTTCTACTACCAATTTTGCTGCCTTCATATGATGATGTTGAAGTTGGGAATCCGGAAATCAAATTGTTGATCTGTCTTTTAAGCCTTCCCCCACTTCCCGTGATCCATATCCAATGGAGGAAACATTGGAATAATTTATGAAGCCTAAGGTGAAGACTAATCCATCCACTCCTCAAGATGATATTAACCATAATAACTTCAATCTTTAATCTGATTTGGATTTTTTTCCTCCTCTATCATCTCATTCTCATAACACCTTGCCCCTTGATTTGCTTGATTTGTCTCCTTCAAACTCTTCTGTTTCTCAGGTGCATGATAGTCACATTTCACAGGTAAATGATCAAGAAGGTGAAAATTATCTTGATATTTCTTCTCGTTTTTAAAGTTACATGTGTCAAGATTACGTTCTTTCATTCTTGGCTGATTTAGAACCTACTAACCTTAATGATTAGTCAAAAGAAATCAATTTTCCGAATCAACCTAAAGTCTTTGTAAACCATCATTTTGATGATGATGATTCTATTATTTTATGTGATGATGAATGCCCAAGGGCATCAACTGAAATTTCAGTTTCTCAAGAAGATTTTGATTTGAAAGATTCAATCAAATAATACTTTCTCATGGAAATTTCCTCTTTTGCTCACTATCCCTTGTGCCCTATTATTTTCAATGCATTAACTTATGATGAAGATACTCCACACTCTTCAAATTTATCATCTAATCAGTTAAATTCTCAATTGACATAGGGTAGTGAGGTTATCCATGATGAATAAGGAAGTAAGGAAATCATCAAGTATCCATTCAATTGCTTATCATTTCCAGTCTTGCATGAGGAAAGTTTTCCAGTTTAGGTTATTCATGATATTTTTCTAGTCTATCCATCCTTAGATGCGAATTTGGAAGAACCTTATGACTTGGATAATATGTTTGTTGGATTTGAAAAACCTGATCAAATCAATTATGTAGATGGATTCCATTTGGATAGTAGTTATCTACTTGAAATTAATGGTAGTAGCTATCCACACACCATGCATGATCTGATTCAATCTTCAAAATGTAATCCTGCAATCCTTGAACATTCTGGGACTTGTCTGAAAGTTGAGGAAATTCAACTTCCATTGATGGTTATGTTAGGTTCTTGCAACTCTAGTAAGGTCCCCTAGCTAAGTCATATCTATATTTTCTCACAAAATTATTTTCTTTGTTTGTTTTCACTGAATATAAATTCCTTCTTGAAAGATATTCGGTATTCAAGATATAACTCTATTAATTTTCAATATTCCATTTCTGATTAGGTTGAAGATTCTATTTTAGTTTGTTCATCTCAATGCAAATATATTGTATCAAACTCAGGTTTGGAGAGTATACCTTTCATGGATGTATGGAGCTGTGAAGCTAATCATTTTGGATATTATATCTGGTCGAAGGATTCGTACTTGTCTGATCCTTTTGAAAATAAAAAACTCCTAGTTTTTCTTGTGAATGGTATGATTCTAATCATTTTCTTCATGGCTCAAGATATCCTCTTTAGTGTTAATTAATGCTTGTTTTTTTTTGTGAATCAAGTTCCTCTTTTCCACTCTGACCGGTTTCATGTATTTTCTATACTAGCATTCCTCTTCAATTTTTTCAATTATTATGGTGCTAATTCAATTTGTAACCAGTTATAAGGAAATTGTTTGTTACATTCAACATATGAGGAAGATGATTTTATGATTCAAAGAATTTACAAATTTGTTCAAACTGATCTATCTATATTTTCCACTAACCGGGAGCCTTATGTCTTAATCTTTCCATATGATAACAATGTATGTTCTTAGAGAAATAATCATTTAACTAATAATTTCCCTACTAATATATCAGAGGATAGTTGTTTTGCATCGACTGACCTTATGTTTTATCATCTCACTATTTAGATACTTGTCAATCAGTTGAGGCACTTTGGCCTTCACTAATGGTTACGTTAGGTCCTCAATATCTTGACAAGTCTCTTGAATATAATCAGATTCATTTTCCCTTACAAGATTCTCATCACGATTCCATACCTTTAATTGAAAATTTATCTTCTCATGGATTTGTGAGTTTTCAAGAGGATGCTTTTGAATTTTATGATCCAATATATGATTTTATAGAAGAATCTTACCTAACAAGCCCTTATGCTAATAAAAAACCTTAATCTTTTCTGATGTTTTCTAAGTAGTGAAATATAGATAAAGATGCATTCACAAGAATTTTCAGAGGTTTTATTATTATTATTGTTCTCATAAAAAAGGTAGGTTGTATGATTAAGGTCAATGATTTTTGCATATCATTTTTCCTCCAAGAAAGACCTTCAATTTTTTGTGCAAGTTGTTCAAGTTCTTATCCTCTCTTTTGTACATTATTATATATTGCTTTTAATCACTCTTATCTTTGTTTTGTAGGTCAGGAGTAGTTACAATGGTTACACTAGAAATTTCATTACTCTTATCCCTGGCCTTCTAGCTGGTTAGGTTAGGAGTAGGTCTAGCTACATTCTAGCTGCATTTAGTTTCCCTTGCACTTTCATCTTGCATTTGCTCTATTTAGTCTTTCCTTTGTTTTCTTATTGTTGTCTCACATGTTTATTTTTAGCTCAATCTCCTTTTTCTTTGTTCTTTGATCTTGGTTCCTTGTTTGTCAGGTCTTTTGTTTAGTGTTTGTTTAATAAGATTTTACAATATGCTAATTTTGGTTGAAAAGACAATGTGGCAAAGATGAAAAAGGGAAATTGTGACGAAGAGAAACTCTTGGATAATTTATTACCTCTTCTCTATTTGGGTTTATATATATTTAAAGTCAATGATGTCTGAATGGAAAATATGGTTCATTTAAGACAGAAAGCCTTTCGTCAAACCACAAAGCCCGTATCATTATTATGATGTTCATTCCAACCTAGCCTTGTATTGAATGGTGTTTCAACATGTCGACTCAACTGAGTAGAGAATGAAAAGCAGAAAAATTTAAAACAAACATAAAAACTTAAATTATATGTCAAATCCCTTAAGCAAGGAACAACCTCTCTTGCAAATTAAATAAGTTGAGATGCATCTTCCACCCATGTTATAAACATTCAATTAAGGCTTCGAGTATATCTTAAAAAAAAGGGGTGAAGAAGAGTAAGGCTTCCTATGTAGAGAGGTGAAACAAGAAACTTCATCGGGGTACTGAACAAGCCTACAGATAATGAGGTGATGCTTGTGTTTCCTTGAGGTAACTCCATCGGGGTACTGAATAGGCTCATTGGTAGTAGAGAAACAACGCGGAATGAGATTTACTCTGATTATCAAAATCTTGGTATACTTTCTATCCTTTCCCCTATCGAAACAATTGAGGTGTGGCTAGTCTTGTAAATGAATTTGAAGTTGAGAAAGGAAAACAAGATATCTTTAACCATGATTAGTGGCAAGAACAAGGTAATCTACATGGTGAATAAATACTTCTTGATAGACTAATACCTTGCACTTAAGGATAAAACCTAAACAAAGAAGTTAGATTTGTACCAGTGTGTCACCAATTGTTGGCGTTGTGATCAACACCCTCCAAGATTTTTCCTACACTAGAATTTTGGCGCCTATCATGGATCCTATAATCTTCCATTCTATGGTCCCTTCATTGTCAATTGATGTTGCATTAAGTTTTAAAGTCTTCTTCCTGCTTTATAATTGTCAAAGTCACTTGCTCACACATGTTCAATACTTAATGAATTCATGAGAACACTTGTTTTATGAAATCTTGAACAAGAACAATGTAGTCCATCAAGACAATATTTGAGTAATGTTCAACCTATGTTGACGGTCAGTGCATACTTTCATTTTCAGTCTCCCTCACATTGGTTGCAATTTGACTTCTATTTCGGTGAGTTTTCTCAAGTGTCACTTTCACGTTTGTGGCTGTCATTTTTTCTTGTGCTCTCTTTAAAAAGTTTCATTTTCATGTTATCTTCACTTTGGGATGTGTCACTTTCAATTTATTTTGAGTTTGGAAGTGTCTCTTTCACATTTTCTTATGATTGTAGGTGTTGCTTCTAATCATTTTTACTCCTATATGTGTCACACCTTTGCACGTTACTACCATCAATTCTAGTACACTCTTTTGAATTATATGGTCCTATATATCATGAAATATGCACTAGACAAATTCCTACAACTTAGCTCACTTTATAGTCATGGGTGACACTTGTGTCGCAATGTGTATTATTAGTGTCATATTGTGGCGTTTTTACTGTCACACTTAGAAATAAGTGTTTCTTTTTTGTCATTTAAAGGTGTGACTGTTGTTCATGAGTCTTGTGCATTTTCTTGGCTTGTATCAATGACATTTGTGTGTGTGATCCATGTTTAAGTCTTGTTCAGATGAATTTACCTTTCTTACTCTACTGATCCCACACTTAACCATTTTTGGAGCTCTTCTTGGTCCTACGAAATCTTCAACCCTTCTCTAGGTGATGAGAACTACGTATTCATGATCCTTATTAATGAAATAGCACCTTCTCAGGCTTGTGCACTGAGTCTTCCATGGACATATCTTATGGCTACACATTCAAAATCCTCAAAGAACAGTGACCTAACCCCTCTTATTTGTACTAACTCACTGCACTGAGTGTTGATCAATTTTTCCTTGTATATCACATGAAGCATTTCTAGCGTCCCTCTGCAAAAGTAAACTACACCATACAAGGTGTCTTCTCTCTCATAGTGCATTAAGCCTCTCCCAAGGCAAAATGACTTCCCTTCTATTTATTTCCTTAACCATCTATGTAATCTCCTCTTCCAGTGATCCCTCATGGGCGCATAGCATATCTACACTGAATAGTCAACCATTTTTGACGAAAAATATGCCCACTAGAAGGATATCCATTTTAGAGCACTTTTTGGGAAAACAAAGACCATTTGAGTGCTATTTGGGAAAACAAAGACCCTCTTAGTGCACTTTAGGAAAATAAGGACCCTCTAAGCGCACTTTAGGAAAATAAGTATTACAGGCCATTTTTTTTCACTTAAGTAAAAGGACCCAAACCCAAATCTCTCACCATCCATTAGACTATGCATCAATCCCCTAGAAGGCCAAAAGTAAAACTATTTCCAAATGTTATAAGAATCTTGGATTACATTGGTGTAAAACCCTGATTTAATACTCCATCGCACTTAGCCTCATGATAATCTACGATGGCACATGTTGCCAATATGAAACTTGTGCTGGTTAGTGTAGGCCCACCTTTACTATAAGTGTGATGACACTTGGAAATGAGGAAAAATAAAATAGAATTTCAAAGCTTCCCCCTTTAGAAGCTTCAGGAGCTAATTCATCGATTTTTTGTTAAATATGATCTCAAATTCCTACTAATGAGGCTTTATCCCTTATATCATGGAACTTACCTCCTTGCAAAGTCGATCTAGCCCTAGTATGGAACTTCAGATGCTATATCTGATACTTCTTTTATGAGAAGGTTGGTAGAGATTTGCAACATCAAGGCCCGACAAGGGTTTTAATATTTCTCGGTTATCATTAATACAAAGTGAACTATTTTTCACATACATCATGTCTTTGATTATATATGTGTAGAATAAGGTTCCTTGATCTATTATTTAGAGTTATTCAAATATATCGTGTTGTATATATTGATCTCTTTTCTTGTGTTTCCCAATTTGCAAGTTTTTCTTTCGGGAGTTAAAGCTAGAGCTAGTGTGAGTAGGTGAAGAGAAAAAGGAAACTTGCACTGAACACCAATAGATATTCTTCTTATATTCCAAATATCTCTAGGGAAAGATAGTGTAGTTTGTTTGGTTGTTTCTAGGTTAAGCCATTGAAACTAGTGATACTGATTATGTTCGTAAAGGGATTTGTCCAAAAAACAACTTGACGACTCCATTTGGGATCAATTGTTCTTTAGTGATTTTCCTTTCCTGGCTTTTTAGGACCTTCATAATCAACTCTTTTTGT
>Ga0181463_1000102_pt1 | contig 17860 bp, 14 predicted proteins | sample InSIn1gowninarea_FD_119071 | JGI IMG/M metagenome (GOLD analysis project Ga0181463, IMG submission 119071) | Clean room microbial communities from NASA Spacecraft Assembly Facility at Jet Propulsion Laboratory, Pasadena, California, USA -... ... | reverse complement strand
AAAGCATAAAGTAATATATTAATCAATAAAATGTTTTAGCATTTATAGCTTTTATGAGAATAGTTAAAAAATAACATAGAAGCTGTTTAGGATTAAAAAATAATAAATACAACTAATGTTTTTAAATTAACTGAATTGAAAACAAAGTTTGATTTGCTTTTCACTGGTCAAATAATAGTAATATTATCTAAAAGGATGCATTTTTTATTCAACATTTATCTGTAAATATAATCCTAAACAGCTTCATGGCTTGTGATTACTTATTTGAAAAATGAATCAACAATATCATATATTCGTTTGCTGTAAAGTTGTATCTATCTGATAAATATATAATAACAATATTAAATAATTTTATGTAAACAGGTTAAAAGTACACATAAAATTCAATGTAATATTTTCTCTAAATTCCTTAGAGTATATCGCATTAAAACGTTTTAGTGCTTCACTCAGAAGGCTTTGGGGGAAAGTAAATAAGAATGTATTCTGCAGGATAAGAGGAAGATAAATATCCTATAAGATGGAATATTATTCTTCATTTACAGAACAGGTTAAAGAAACAAAGCGGAAAATCCTTGAATTTCTCATTGATGCTAAAAGAGATGGGAAGACAGTAGCAGGTTATGGTGCGCCGGGAAAAGGTAATACCTTGTTAAATTATTGTGGCGTCCGGACAGATTTTATTGATTACACAGTAGACAGAAATCCTCACAAACAGGGTAGCTTCTTGCCAGGGACACATATCCCTATTTACCATCCAGATAAAATTAAAGAGACCAAGCCGGATTATATATTCATTCTTCCCTGGAACCTGAAAAGCGAAATTATGAACCAGCTTTCCTATGTGCGGGAATGGGGGGGTAAGTTTGTAGTACCTATTCCTGAAATAAAAGTATATAATTAATTATTCATCCTATCCATTATTTTATAAATTATAGTCTTATGAAAGTTGTACTTTTTTGTGGCGGTTTAGGTATGAGGCTTCGGGAGTATTCTGAAAATATCCCTAAACCAATGGTTATGATCGGTTATAGGCCAATTTTGTGGAAGATTATGAAGTATTATGCGCATTATGGCCATAAAGACTTTATTCTGTGTCTGGGATATAAAGGAGATATGATTAAAGATTATTTCTTGAATTATAATGAATATGTGTCAAACGACTTTGTATTTTCAGAAGGGGGTAAAGATTTGCAATTGCTCAATAGCGATATTCACGACTGGAAAATTACTTTTGTAGATACTGGTATGACTTCTAATATAGGGCAGCGTCTGAAAGCTGTTCAGCCACATCTGGAAGGGGAAGAAGTGTTTCTTGCCAATTACAGTGATGGCCTAACAGATTTGCCACTAGATCAGATGATTGAGCATTTTTATTCTAAAAACAAGATTGCAAGTTTTCTGGCTTATCAGTCTACACAAAGTTTTCACGTTGTAAAACTACAGAATGATGATTCTGTGGAAAGTATTCGTCCTATAGCTAATTCAGGTCTATGGATCAATTGTGGCTGCTTCATCCTCCGGAAAGAAATTTTTGATTATATGGAAGATGGTGATGAATTGGTTGAGAGGCCTTTTCAAAGATTAATTTCTGAAAATCAACTTATTGCTTACCGGTATAATGGCTTCTGGGTAGCTATGGATACTTTTAAAGACAAGCAACTTCTCGATGATATGCATGCCAAAGGAAATACGCCATGGGATGTATGGAGAAAACCAAATACCAAACTTGTATCTTCTAAAGAAAATGCTCCATTTAAACTTTAATAAATTTGCTAAAAGCGGCTTTAAACTGCTTTGCCTAGGTGCCCATTGCGATGATATAGAAATTGGATGTGGCGGCACTCTGCTAAAATTGATAGAAAATTATAATATCAGTTTTGTAAAATGGGTAGTATTTGCTTCTACGGAAGAAAGAGCCAAAGAAGCTACTGCAAGTGCCGAACTTTTTTTACAGGGTGTAAAAGAGAAAGATATTGTTGTTCATCGGTATCGGGATGGATTTTTAAATTACTCTGGGTATGAGATAAAAGACAATTTTGAAAAGATAAAAAAAGAGTTTACGCCAGATGTAGTTTTTACCCATTACCGTAATGATCGTCACCAGGATCATCGTCTGCTTTCAGACCTAGCCTGGAATACGTATAGAGATCATCTTATTCTTGAGTATGAGATCCCTAAATATGATGGGGATCTTGGTATACCAAATCTGTTTGTATCAGTAGATGCTAGACTAGCAGAACAAAAAATTGACATTCTATTGAAAAGTTTTGCAAGCCAAGCAAATAAACACTGGTTTGATAAGGAGACTTTTTTAGCGTTAATGCGCCTTAGAGGAATGGAGTGTGCAGCCGAAACCAAATATGCAGAAGCATTTCATGCCCGTAAAGTACTTATAGACTAAATTTTTATTAAAAGAAAGACTCCGAGGGTATTTCAGGGCCTTCTTTATAGAACATTTTTCTTGCAGATTCACTACCTGCCCTGGTTTTAAAGAAAATTATTCTAAAGATGGCTGACCATTACAAATCCATATAGGAGATACTTAGGTAAAATTTGTTTTAAATAATTTTCTTGCCACTCTTATTTTTCAATCCAGAGCAATTACATTCAAATAATAGTTTCACCTGTTGAGGTGTAGACTACAAAACAACTAAAACTGAAAGAACTTCCGACCCATTTTTCTATTCTGCAATACTTCTATAAGAGGTTTATAAGCCAGGTTAACTGAGATTATAGATACTTCAATTGCATATCTCATAAAGGCCTTATTTGTATTCTTCCTATTTGCTGCACTACGCATTCTGATATAATATCCACTCCTTTAATTAATAGCTTCCTACTTTACAAATACAAACTTTTCTTTATTGATACGTATAAAGCCGTGTTTACTGATTGAATAAATGTTATATAGAGCTAATAACAAGTATAATAGGGAACTCACCTTTGTCATATGAATAATAAATGAAAATATAGTATCATTCAGATATTATAACTTTTTCTTTCGTTTTCATCTACATTAATAGTAAAAATTATACGATTTTTACTAACCCATAGCAAAATGGAAAGGAAATATTACAGGAAAATGCATACAAGAATACAATGAATCAATTGAAAACTGCTTCTCTTTCTGCTTCTGCTACTTTATACCCAGTCTTGCTCATTATTAGCCTGGTACATCTGCTTAATGATTCTATTCAATCAGTAATTCCGGCGATTTTCCCAATTATTCAACAAACTTTACATTTAACATATCTTGAACTGGGTTACATCGCTTTTGCCAATAATTTTGTTGCTTCAATTATGCAACCTGTTATAGGATGGTATACAGATGCCAAGCCTTTACCTTATTTATTACCAATTGGCATGGCTTTCACCCTTGTAGGTATGCTGGGACTAGCTTTTTCATTTAATCTATCACTTATTATCCTTTCTGTATCATTAGTTGGAATAGGTTCTGCTATTTTTCATCCGGAAGCATCCAGAGTAGTAGTGATGGCAGCCGGACATAGGCGAGGATTATCTCAGTCAATCTTTCAGGTAGGGGGAAACGCCGGGCAATCACTTGCTCCCATCATGACTGTAGTGATATTTGTGCCTTTAGGGCAGTTTGGTGCTATCTGGTTCACTGTAATTGCTGCTGTAGCTATAATCCTATTATTTTATATCACTAACTGGTATCGTCAACAGTTGCTTACCTACAGTTTGGCAGAAAAACCAGCAAAGCCTGTTACTAATAAAACAAGAAATAAAAAGGTAGGGTTTGCACTGTTTTTGATTGTATTTTTAGTTTTTGTACGAGCCTGGTATGGAGCGGGTATTACTAACTATTATGCATTCTACTTAATGGAAAATTATGGATTAAGTGTAAAAGATGCTCAATTTTATATATTCCTGTATCTTGTGTCGGCTGCTGTGGGCACATTTTCAGGAGGGCCTTTATCTGATAGATTTGGAAAGAAAAATGTAATTCTTTTTTCTATGATTGCTTCTGCTCCTTTATCTATTTTGCTTCCATTTGTAAGTCTTTCGTGGACCTATCCTATCCTGCTATTGAATGGATTTATTATTCTTTCTAGTTTTTCAGTAACACTTGTGTATGCATTAGAACTGATTCCTGGTAAAGTGGGCACTATTTCAGGTATGGTTTTCGGACTTTCTTTTGGTATGGCAGCAATTGGTGCTATTGCATTGGGCGGTCTAGCCGATATTATGGGTCTTAAGTTTATAATGGTAGCTTGCGGATTTTTACCAGCTTTGGGTATACTTACCTTGTTATTGCCTTCTGAGAAACAGATCAGACAGTGGAATGAAGAAGCTAGCTAATTGAATAATTGGTAATATTAATTGCAGCCTTTTAAGATAACTATAACTGCTAACACTAGGATTGTATATGCCTGATACGTCATCCGACTCTGTACTTGCAAAACTGCTGGATACCTTACCAAATCCTGGTATAGTAACATGGATAGGTGTTCGCCCTAGCAGGCAAAAGCCATTAACTCCTGTTCAGCAAGTGGAAGCCATAGCCGAAAAAGGTTTAATAGGTGACCACTATAAGGGAATGGCTAGTAGTACAAGGCATGTTACACTTATTCAGGCTGAACATCTGGCAGCAATAGCCTCTTTTATGAACAGGCTTGAATTAGACCCAGCTTTGCTTAGAAGGAATATTGTAATAAAGGGCCTTAATTTACTGGCTTTAAAAGATAAACAGTTTTTTGTGGGATCAGCATTACTGCAAATGACTGGTTTATGCCACCCTTGTTCACGAATGGAAGATGTATTAGGTGAAGGGGGCTATAATGCGATGCGGGGGCATGGAGGTATTATAGCCCGAATCATACAAAGTGGAACTATACATATAGGTGATCAAGTAAGTGTACATCATTGAATAAGGTAAGGATATAGTTTAAAAACAGCAATTCTGGATACTTTCCGCTAAAACTTAATATAGTAAGACTACTCGGTATTCGATGAAAGCGGCCATTATCTTACATTAACACTTAAAATGATTAGTGATATTCATTATCTAACAGTTAAGTTCAGATAATTGCAGAACCGTTATAATGGTTAACATTGCTGTTCTGATGATTTACATACTTGTTTTATAGTCCTACATCGTCAATATATTAGTATACAGTTTAGTTTTATGTGATTACACAGCTATTCTGGTATAATACATGTTCATCCTGTTAAGTTACTTGCTGATTCTATCTTTTAGCCTTTCACTTCTACATATTTCATCTGAGTTTTGCTGTTTCTTCGGCAAAATATACAATAAACCAGTTCTGCTTATTTAGTTTGTTATTAAATTTATTATGTTTATTCTCAAATATATATAAAACCTTATAAAATCTGACATTTGCCTTTGAATCTACAACAAGCTTGTGGACATCATACAGGTAACCAACTGTTTACAAAAGGAATATATAGCCATAAGATGTCCATTTTTAAATAGCTATATATGAACCAACGTCAACACAACTCTCTTACTATGTATAAGGCAGTGCTAGCACATTTAGACAGCCGCCCTTCCTTATGGAATACATCAGCTCCTTTGACAAAGGTGATTTTTTCACTGCGTACCTTTGTAGTTACACTTCATCAGCAAAGTCTTACGCAGGCAGAACGTATCACAGTAGGGTATACGCAGGATAAAGATGGACAAATGCAAAATATGTGTGATCTTGCTTATTCTCTACTTCTTAAAATAAGGTCTTATGCTAAAATAAATAATAATAAGGCCTTGTTATATGCCATTAATTACTCCGAAAGTGAAATCAGAAGAGGGCCCGAAATACAGATTATCAACCGTTGTCAGACTATTCATAATAAAGGAGAGGAATATATGGCAGATCTTACTGACTTTTTAGTAACAGATCAACAGCTTACAGAACTTCAAAAAGCAATTAATGGAGTAAAGCCCTTGTCTGCCCAACGGGATGCAATTGCCAGTGAAAGGGCTACAGTTACTGCGAATATATCACTTCTGATTGAGGGAGCACGTGCCGAAATCGATAAGCTTGATGACCTTATTGAAGGTTTGATTCTTGATAAGAATTTTATAAATACTTACAGACAAGCACGTCAGATTATTGATAGAGGTATTAGTAGTGATAATGAATTGAAAAAGAAGATCGCACAGTAGATCTGATGTATTTATAGGTCAATATATTTGGCGAGTATAAACAAGTATACAAGGTAAGATGAAAGTCTTACCTTTTTTTCTGAAGTTTTATAAACTTTATAGTAATTCTTGGATAGTGCTTAGGGGATAGGTTAAACGCACTTGCAAGTGAGATTATAGATATTAGCTCAACTTAGTAAAAAAGCAGGAAAGAGCAATATTTGTAAATGGATTTAAAAGACATATTCAGTTCAGTGCCTGATTATCGTAGAGAATGTGCTTTGAAGCTACACTTGTTGAGTGATCTATTGATCATCAGCCTGTGTGCTGTTTTGAGCGGGGCAGAAAAGGATGAGGAAATTGCCACTTATGGAGAAGAGAAGAAGGAGTTTTTAAGCACTTTTTTATCGTTACCTAATGGGATTGCCTCTCATGATACTTTTACACGGGTGTTCCGTTTCTTGGATACAGACAAGTTTGCTCAATGTCTTTATGCGCACTCAGGGGAATTATTAGACTTTTTACAAGAGCATCATAGCAGCATAGATGGTAAAGTGTTGAGGGCCACAGCTAAGAGAGGCAAGAAAAAGAGTGGTATCTGTATAGTAAGCGCCTGGGCCTGTGAACAGAACTTAGTGCTTGGCGGGATCAAAACAGGGGAAAAGAGCAATGAAAAAAAGGCCATTCCCCTTTTACTAGAACAACTGGAGTTTTCGCAAGCAATAGTCAGTATAGATGCCATCGCTAACAGCCCACAAATAAGTGAACAAATTATAGACAAAGGGGGCCATTATATCCTATCACTAAAGAAGAACCAAAAATGTGCCTTTGAACAGGTAGCCGATTATATGCAAACACGTAAAGAAAGGCTCAACAGGAACAAAAGTGTAGATTTTGGCTCCGGACGCATAGAAACCCGTATTTGCTATGTCTTGCAGGAGTTGGACTTATTAGAAGAACTACAAGCCTGGAAAGGGCTTCAATCTGTAGTCATGATCCATGCTAAGCGTGAGGTAGCAGATAAAACAGAAGAAGAATACCGCTTTTACCTGAGCAGCAAAAAAGAAACACCTGCTTACTTCAATAGTCGCATCCGAGAGCACTGGAGCATAGAAAATCAACTTCATTGGCACTTAGACCTGAGTTTTGACGAGGATAGGAGCAGAACCAGATTGGGCAACGGGGCAGAAAATCATAATACCTTACGTAAGATAGCTTTGCAATTGCTCAAACAAATTAAGGATAAGCATAGCATTAAAGAAAGAAGAAAAAAGGCAGGTTGGACAGATACTTATCTGCTCCAGGTTCTCAAAAATATGGCTTAGCAAGTGCGTTTAACCTACTTAGGGGATAAACTTTGATAAATTATCCTGCTTATTTTTTAGTTTGTCTTTTAATATACCAGTCTATTAGTTTACGGGCAATACTTAGCCTGGGTGGTATTTGTGGCAAATTGTCTATTGTATACCAAGCGGCATCTTCAATTTCAGTTCTGTCAATATTTAAATCTCCTCTGGCATATTGTGCTGTAAAACCAATCATTAGAGAATTGGGAAATGGCCAGGGCTGGCTGCCAAAATATTTAACATTCTTTATTTCAATGCCTACTTCTTCTAATATCTCACGGTGAACTGCCTCCTCCAAGTTTTCCCCAGGTTCAACAAATCCTGCTTGAATGCTATACATGCCCGGAGGAAATTGAGGGGAACGGCTAAGCAATAATTCATTATTACGTTCAATTAAAACAATAACGGCAGGAGATAACCTAGGATAATTTGTTAATCCGCAATTCGGACATTTTCTGGAGTATTCAGTTACCGCAGGTACAGTAGGAGTAGAACAGCGACCACAGAACTGGTGATTGCGCTCCCAATCCAATATTTGTATGGCTTCGCCAGCTAATGAGAATAAGGCTTCTGGTAATATTCCGTAAGCTTGCCGTAACCCTACCCATTTCATTCCAGGAGGTAGAACTGAATCTGTTGGCAGTTCTATTGCGTAACAATGCTGCTCCTGCCAGATACCCAAATGCTGTTTACGCAATATAATTAAGCCTATATCTTCTATCGAATACAGAACCGGAATACTTGCTCCATTAGTATCTTCTTTAATTAATAATAAATTATCTTTAAAAGCAAACCAGTAAGATGGTTGTGTATCAGAATCGGGTGGAATACTTTTTATAAATCGCTTATTTACTGTTTTTGCCATATAAGTAAGAATTCTAATTCTAATAACTTGCTGTAAATAAAGCAGTAATTTTGCAACAAATTAATAAATTCCGAATTGATATCGGCTTGTATGTGCGTATTTAGAAACTTGTTTATAGGACATAAAAGTAAAAAAGCAGAGAACAAGTTCTCTGCTTTTGAAGTAAGTTTAAGTTATACCTGTAAGGAAACTATCGTTTAAATCCCAAAACGGCTGCGGCACAACTTTCTTTATTGGTCTCAAAAGAAAAAGTTAGATAATACACTCCTGTAGAAGCGCATTTATAACTTACGCCAGAGTAATATTTTTTACTGCCAGGGTCCTGATTCGTAGCGACCAGTTTTCTGTTTGAATCATATAGATTTAAAAGAACACCTTTCAGTTCTAACTCTTTGTTGCCAAGGGTAATCATATAATTTGAATCTTTGCTAAAGATATAAGGAAATTCCATTTTGGCTTTTGCCCCATTTTCTCCATCGATCTTGTAGCTTTTTAAGAAAGCATATCCATCTGGCAGCTTTTCAATTAGCTTCCCTGTATAGGTATCGGCATCACATTGTGCAAAGGTATAAGAACCTGAAAACATGAAAGATGCAAATACAATGATTGTAAAAAATAGTTTTTTCATATCTTATCAATTACTTATATATTAGCTAATTATTTTTTTACGTATTATTCCGGTAGACTCAAAAATATTTTTCAAATCTTCAGGTGTCATATTAATTTTACTGGTACTGTTATCAACGACCATCAATATGCCATCTACCTCTTTCATAGTGGATTCCTGATAAGTATAAGTAATTTCTACTTTTTCAAAGTGTTTTTGTAACAGAGTTAGATCTGAAATAAGCGTTTGCACATTTGGGTCTTGATTGTAGAAGGATAAAAGCAGCAATAGTTGATCTAGTATTACCTTTTGTTCACCTATACGCTCATTAAAAGCCTCATTAGGATATTTCCGTACTACTTCGCATGTCAGATATAAAGATTCCAGCCATCCACCAGTAAGTATCAGAATACTCATATTAGATCTGTCCTGATCCTGGAGATGCTTATTTATTTTTTCAAAATTGGTAGTAGTAATTAATAGCAACGAATCCATATTATTGCTATTGGTAGCCAGCCGCTTGATAGTTCCAAAATCAAAGAACTGACCAATACTTAATCCATTCGCTGTTTCCCGTACTGCATCCAGGTAAGTTAATGCATCCTGGTTCTGATTGTAGATATTGGCATAACCCAGGTCAGTACTGTATATTCCTAAATTTAAGGCTCTCTTGTAATTGGTGTTATAATTAGAAAGATTACTTGTTGAATTTAATATGCTTTTATCATATTTTACTCCCATTCCTTTGATCAGTGAGGATATTTCCAGTGGAGAAGGGATAGATTGAATTATATCACCTAAAACCTCTTTAGAGACAGCAGGCGTTTGTACTTTTACGTTATCCAGACTGTCTAAAAAAGCTTTTTCGCTAGGCTGAGTACTGTTATCGCAAGCTACAAGAAGTAGTGCCATAAAACCTAAGTATACTTTTTTCATTTTTATTTGATATTAAATGTGTTACGAGCTGATTTTTATATAATTACGATCTGCTAATTCGTAACTACCTGGCCTTTTTTTATTTTTAAAGCAAGCCAGCTTACTTTTATCTTGTTTTTTATAAGTGTTCCATAATTAGTTATAAAGTCAAACTTTATATTCGCAAATAGAGAAAAGAACTGTTTAAAAGCCTCAAAGTAAAGGGTAATATATAGTATGACAGCTAAAAACCAGACAATCAGTATATTGAATAGATAAGTATCAATCTTGAAACCTGCTAAGCTTTTATGCGGTGATAAAAAGTGCGCCCGATAATCTAAGGCATTATCAGGTGTTTTTGGATTCATGTACACAGGATCAACTTGTTGTAACAGTCGGCCTTTGTATTCAGTAATTCTATCTTTAGTACTTGTATTTTTCATCAAATCCGCGAGAGATTCATTGAAATATATATTCTTATAACTGGTTAAATCATAATTTTTATCCTTTGATTTGAACCCAATCAGCATTTCTTTCTTATTGTCGGCTTCATTGAACTGGCGTACATAGGAATCTTTTAAGCTTTCAAGATAAAAACGAACTTTCTCAGTTACCTTTGCATCATAGTTCTTTACAGTCAGAGCTGTATTAACATCAATAGTTAAGCCTTGCTTTATGGATTCTGCATTGATTTCGTCTCTAATAATTTTAAGGTCATTCACTAGTATCCTGTTTACCGAATCATTTTTAACTTGTATATTAAATTTAGAACGCTCCAGCCTTTCCAATAACTCAGGTATCAAATAGGTGTATTTATAATAAGCTATACTTTGTACTTTTTCTAATTCATAATAAGGAGCCTGGTAAGTATTGTCTTTATATTGATGTACTGCAATTGCTTCAAATCCCCAACGGGAGGCTATCAGATCTGCTAATACAGGTACTTCGCCCTTTGTACTGACTGTTTCATTTAGCTTATCAAAGCTGAAAATCACACCGCTTAAAATCATTTGTGGGATCAACAAAAGCGGAATGGTGATGTAAACTGTAACAACTGAATTAAAAGAAGCAGAGATGTTTAAGCCCAGAACATTTGCAAAACAAGACATAGTAAATAATACCATCCAGTAACTCAAAGTCATCCCTTTTATTTCAAGAATCCAATTGCCTATCAGCACAAAACTCAGTGTTTGAATAGCAGAGAGTGTAAATAATATAATTAATTTAGAAGATAAGTAACTGGTCCGGCTTAAATTCAGAAATGACTCTCTCTTCTGAATCTTTTTATCTCGTATAATTTCTTCAGCACTAACAGTGAGTCCCATAAAAATGGCTACCAGTATGGCTACTAATATATAAGCGGGAATGTTGTCGTTATAGCGGTAGGTATACCCTGAAGAATCAGGATCATTCTGATAACGAATGATAAATGCTAACAAAAAAGCCAGCAAAGGTGCTTCCAGTAAATTAATAAGCATATATTGTGTATTGCTTATCTTGGAAAGGAAATCGCGGATTGTAAAAATAACAGTCTGCTTAATACGCGAAGGCAGGTTTAATGCTTTAGGAGGATTTTCTTTAACAGCCTTTACTTCTTCTGTTTTAAATTTATTTAAGTACTTTTCATTCCATTGTACAGGTGTTACCTTTCTTTTATTAGTAAACTGCCCATATTCATCTACTACTTTTGCTTCTATAATATTAAATATCTGCTCAGGGTTTACGTTGCCGCAAGTATGACACTGGCCTTTTTCACTGTCTACCTGGTTGGTCGCTTTTTTGAAATAAATAACGGCCTCCACTGGATTTCCATAATATATAGGATAGCCACCTGTATCCATAATAAAAAGCTTATCAAACATCTTGTAAATGTCAGATGAGGGTTGGTGAATTACTACAAATATGAGCTTTCCTCTAAGGGAAAGTTCTTTCAATAGGTCAATTACGTTTTCTGAATCTCTGGATGATAAGCCTGAGGTGGGTTCATCTACAAACATTACAGCTGGTTCACGGATTAACTCTAAAGCAATATTTAGTCTTTTTCTTTGTCCACCACTTATTTTTTTGTTCAGAACATTCCCTACTTTTAAATCCTTGATGTGTTCAAGTCCTAAGCTGGCTAATACATTGATAACCGCTGAATGTAGTTCAATTTCGGATAAATTATTGAAACATAGCTTAGCATTATAGTAAAGATTTTCATAGACTGTTAGTTCTTCTATCAGCAAGTCATCCTGCGCTATATAGCCAAATACGCCTTGAACTTCTTCTTTCTGGGTATGAATATTAATGCCATTTATTAATATTTCGCCTTTTGAAGGATTTTCAATACCAGCTAAAACATTGAGGAGTGTAGTTTTACCTGCACCACTTCCCCCCATAATACCTATTAACTTTCCAGGGCCTTCAGAAATATTAATATTCCGCAAGCCAATAGCATCATTCTGAAAACGGAACTCTAAGTCTCTGGCAGTAAAAGAAAGTTTTTTTGTTGTTAAATTGCTTAAGAATACACCCACCACATCACTGTAATAGATAGGTGAGCTTTTGGGTGTTTTAATTGTACTGCCATTAGAGAAAAGGTATACCTGAAAAGGTTTCATCAGCAGCCCATTGAGTTGCATTTCCTCTTCTCCATTATACCTGACAAAATATAAGTCTACACTATTAACTTTCAAAAAGACAATTTGCCCATTCAAATGCTCCAGTAAAAGGTGCTTAGCCAGAAACTGTACATTAGGATGCTCACTATCAGCTATAAGAATATTCTCAAAATGAGTTAATACATGGCTGGATTCGTGTAATACAAATTTCTCAATCGCCTGGTAATCCTCTTTGGTAATATTGAAAACATTGGAAATCGTATCAATAATGCTCATCCGTTGAGGGGTAAAGTTCTTATCGGAGCTTACCAGTTCCATTAAGCGGATTAGGACGACTACTTTTTGCTTTTGCGTGAGAGTTTTATTAATCTTCTTACAAATAGCAAGGGTCTTTACAGAATCTTTAACAGAGGTGAGCTTAGCTTCGCCTTTGTCTTCACTTTCTTGCCCGTACCCTGTAAACTGGTCATATAATTCTACATATTCTTTTACAGAATCCTGATCTAATTCTTGCATGAAGAATTGAATGACAAATTTTCTCTCTACTTCTGTAACACCTCCATCTTGCTTGGTAATGATAGCAAAAAGTTGGGTTAACGCTTTTAAAATTTCCTCACTCATAACAGATCAATTCGATATTTCTGTAAGTCAGATATATGTTTAGTTATAAACTTTGCATAGGGCCGGCCTTAGTAGGTCATCCTTATACACTCAAAGAAAGCACTTTCTGGCAGTCAAATAAACTTATATTTGGCAGGAATAAGACACATGTATTGATTTATAAAAATCAATATGTTTTGAATTCAAAAGGTACCTCTACTAATTCTGAAAACTCTGTTCCGGCTTCTTCCATATCTTCATCATCTTCATGAAAATACCATGAAATAGTAGTACCTGGTATAGACTCGAGTTTTGATAAAATATCAAGAATCAGCTTGGAGGAAGCAGTATTAAAGTATTCGAGTTTAAAGGTAAAAATTGTTTTAGGCTTTGGTGCCCCAGAATACGTATCTAACCACTCTAATACAGGTTTATAAAATTCTGCTGTATCCTCAGGTAAAGACCGGCCTGAAATTTCAAAAATTCCGTTAGTCTGATCCAGAATAATCTTTGGTGTATCTTCTGTACCTTCTAAGTTTATTATTTGCATTGTATTGGATATTTAATGTAAGGTATTATAAAATAAATTTCACTTTTATTCATTTGCATTTGCCCTAGAAATAGTGGTTTTCAGTGCAAAAAATGATACTTTATCATTAATTGGTTGAAAATCAAATTCTAGTTTTTGGCCTGATTTCCTAGCCATATCTACAAATCCAAGCCCGGCACCTCCTTTATCTGAAAGATCTCCGTTTTTGATAATGTCTTTATAGAGTGCTTTCAGACCTTCCTTATCGAGTCCATTGATTTGCTGGAGTTTATTATTTAATCCATGCACTTTGTCATTTCCAATTGGATTTCCGGAGGTGATAATGTATTCATTCTCATGTTTACCAATCATGAAAATAGCAGTGTTTTTAATATTTTCTTCAACAATTACATCATCAGCGTGCTTGCAGATATTTTGCAGGCATTCTACCATCACATTAAAAACTTTTCTTTTGATATTAGACTCTTCTCCTACTGAATCCATATTTCTTTCAGCCATAGACAATACCGATTTTGTGATCTCCTGGGTAAATTCGCCCTCGTACACAAGTATCAACTTTTCCTGCACCATAGTCCTATGCAGATCATAGATATATTTCATATTTGTATAAAATTGATTTTCACTGTTGTTTTAATTATTAATGGAGTATGTTATATTTTTAAAATTTAATCCCTATCATTAACACATCATCTGTTTGTTTCTCCTCTCCTTTCCAGGCTTCAAATTCCTCATCAAATACCTGGTGCATGGTCCGCATATCTGCTGTCATATTATTGGTAATGATATCACGGATTTTCTTGGGAGAGAACTTTCTATTATCTGGCCCGCCGAACTGATCGGGGAATCCATCAGAGCAGAAGTACACAGCATCTCCATCGGTAACTTCCATTGATGTGGTAGTAAAGTTTGTGCGTGATTTATACTGCCCACCACCGATCGGAAACTTATCTCCTTTTATTTCAGTAAGCTCTCCTTGATGCATAAAGTATAAAGGCCGATGTGCACCTGCGTATTGTAGTGTTTTCTTTTTCAAATTGATCTTACAAAGGGCAATATCCATTCCGTCGCGGCTAGAAGAATCATTACTGTCTTGTTTAAGGGTTTCGGTTACACCTTTGTCTAACTGATCCAATATATCTCCAGGTTCAGAAACATCTTTATTATTTACAATATTATTCAACAGGAAATATCCGATTAACGAGATTAAAGCACCAGGTACGCCATGGCCGGTACAATCGACTGCAGCTATATACATATCATCTCCTTTCTGCATAAACCAAGGGAAATCTCCGCTGACTACATCTCTGGGTTTATATAGAATAAATGATTCCGGAAAGATATTTTGGATAATAATGTTATTTGGTAGAATAGCCCCTTGAATCCGTTTAGCGTAATTTATGCTCTCAGTTATCTTTTTGTTTTTACTCTGAATTTCTAGTTCAATTATTTTGCGGTCAGTAATATCATGAGATACCACCAGAACCGATTCTATCTGGCTCAGTTCATTATATTCAGGAATTGCATTCACTTGCATTACACGGTTACCCATTACTGAAGGGAAATCCATTTCAGTGGCAAGCTTTTCCTTATTGCTTAATACAGTCCGTAAAATAGTACTCCAAGAAGTGATTACCGACTCGTTTAAACTAACTTCTTCTATTGATTTGCTTAAGAATTCTTCTTTATGATGTCCCGAATAAGCTTCAATGATTGGGTTAATATAAAATACCTTTCCTTCTTTATTAAAGCGGGTAATAAGGTCCGGAGAATTCTCTGACAGGGCTTGCATTTGACCACGCATTCTGGATTCTTGTTCTGCCCTTCTACGTTCAGTTATATCTCTCGAATTAACTACAATCCCGGAAATAGCTGCATCTGATAAAAGGTTAGTACCCGTAGCCTCCAGCCATACTTTTTCGCCGTTTTTCTGCGTATAATTATACTGGATAGTTATTTTTTGCTCAGGATTATCAATCAGATCGTCAAACATTTTGTTTACAAACTCTGTCCCTATTTCATCCACATAGATGATATCATTGAGGCCCATCAATTCTTCCTGGCTGTACCCTAATATCTTTTCAACAGATGGACTTACATAGCGGATTTTCCTATCCTTTTCATAAATTGTAATTACTTCCGACGCATTTTCCAGGAGAATCTGCATCTTTTTCTGTGCCATGTTAACTTGTTCTATCTGCTCTTCCAGGGCATAGTTTGTCCGCTTCAGTTCTTCCTGTGTGCTCTGCATTTCTTCCGCATTCTGACGTAGGATTTCTTGCTGTTCCTGTAACTCCTCACCTTGTTTCTGTGACCTTTCCAGTAACTTGCGGGTAGTTTCGTTGACCTTGATATTAAATATTGTACGGGCTATAATCTCACTTACCTCATTTACAAACCTGATATTTCTGGAACTGAATTTTTCAAAACCGGCGAATTCGATAACTCCGTATACTATTTTTTCGCTTCCAATTACTGTAATAAGAGGTACAATCAGAATGCATTTCGGCTTTCTATCCCCTAACAAACCAGAAGTAATAGTTACATATTGATCGGGAATTTCTGTGCGTAAGATTGTATCCTGCTCGATGGCTGCCTGGCCAACTAAGCCTTCTGCAAACCTGAACTTAGCTGACAGATATTTTTTCTTATGGTAAGCATAACTAGCAGTCATTTCGATGAATTTATTGTCTTGATCTTCATCGTTTACCACATAGAAAGCACCTTGAATCGCATCAATTTTTTTAGTAACATAAGCTATTACCCGTTCTCCTAACTCTTCTATATTATTAGTGGAACGTAGAATATCACCGATTTCTGCTACGCCTGTTACAATCCAGTTTTGTTCATCATCACGTTTAGCCGACTGCTGGATACTATCACGCATATTGAGCAGTGATAAACCCAGAATATCATTAGCACTCATTGGCTTAAAATCAGCATCAAAGTCACCTTCACCAATACGATGTGCAAAACTGGCAGTCTTTTTTAATCCTTCTACTAGGTTATTAACAGTATCTGCCATTTCTCCAATCTCATCGTTACTGTTTTTTTCCAGCTTATTTGGCAGAATGCCTTCCCCTAGTAGTTTCATTGTTGATTTAAGAGAAAGAAGAGGATTAATCAGAATATGGGAAAATACAAATCCTATGGCCAATGTGCCGAGTAATACAATGATACCAGCAATGATAAAATAGTTTCTTAACTTGTTTACCGGCTTATAGATTTCGTCTGTGTCTATTTTAACAACCAGGCCCCATTGAGTGGCAGGAATGTACTGCCATGCAGCGGCTACAGTTTTACCCCGGTAATCAGTGTCAAACCCAACATCTTTCTTGCCTTTCACTGCCTGATACAAACTATATTCAGAGCCTGATTTAGTTGTGTAAGTACTTTGTGTGAGCACAGTTTGCGACTTGTGGCGCAAAGGATTTAAATAGGTAAGCTGGGTTCCAATTAATTTACCTAATACAATCTCTCCAGTGTTGCCTAAGCCAATAGTATCTCTGGCAATAGCAAATACTGGTAGCATATCAACTTCAAAGACAATAATAGCTTCAATATTTTCTGCTGAATAAATGATAGGTTTAGCAACCAGTTGTAAAAAGTCTTTGTCGTTTTTGAAAATATTGCCAAAATAGGTTGAATCCTTAGTGATAGAAGAGAAGTTTATGCTATTAAATTGCTCAGTTGTTAGCTGCGTTTTACTTTCATCCTGTTTGTAAATAACATTACCATTGGTATCTGTTATATATATATTATTTAATCCGTACATCTGTTTTATAGGTTGGAGTACGGCATTAAGTTCTTCTACTGCTGAGGTATAAACAGTACTTTGTTTATCCTGATGAAGATCAGCTAATCTAATTTTTATGACCGGAGATTGTTGTGTTACATAAATCGCCGATCTGATTTGTGAAAAGAAGGATTCCAGTTTTTGAGCTTTTAAGTCCGCCATAACTTGGACGGCTTCAAAGTATCTTCCTTCCACAGACTTTTTGTTCAAATCATAGGAAATAAAGCTCACTACTAGTATGGTAATAAACACCAGCGTAAGTACCAGTACAGTAATTTTGCTGCCAATTCGTATTTTCTTCAACATATTTCCTTTATTATCATTTGTTAAATACTACTTGCCAAATTCAATTCTATTCAGCTGTTACTGTTGTACGTGAATAAGCTGCCAGGCTTTTTGCCAGAATAGATGCGAGATTGTTTAAAAAGACTTCATCCGGCTTAGAAATTTCTTT
>Ga0181463_1000100_pt1 | contig 17950 bp, 18 predicted proteins | sample InSIn1gowninarea_FD_119071 | JGI IMG/M metagenome (GOLD analysis project Ga0181463, IMG submission 119071) | Clean room microbial communities from NASA Spacecraft Assembly Facility at Jet Propulsion Laboratory, Pasadena, California, USA -... ... | reverse complement strand
ACGGCAATATAAAAACTGCTATTCTTACCCTTTACTAACACTTTCTTGCACCAATTTACCGGTTCTTTCATTTTCCATCCGATAAAAATATTTCAGTATTTTGTAGCCTTAATCATTATTAAATGGGGAACTAAAAAGATGAAATGGATTACCAGAGAAAGACCAAAGATCGATCGCATTGCCTGTCCATGGCTGATTAAGAACTTCATTGATGCTGAAGCAGAATTTATTTATGAACCTGCCGATAAAGTTATGGAAAGGGCAGAAGAATTGAAAGCAATACCCTTCGATGTTCCCGATGTTGAGTTTTCACACCACGAAGACAAATGCACGTTTGATTTCATCATTGCAAAATACAAGCTAAAAGACCCCGCCTTGGAAAGCGTAGCGATTATTGTAAGAGGCGCAGACACAGACAGACATGATATTGCAAGCCAAGCATCAGGCTTATGGGCAATATCTGCAGGCCTGGCTTACAATACAAAAGACGATTATGAACTACTACAAAAAGGCATGGTGATCTACGACGCTTTGTATAGCTGGGCAAAACATTTACAGAAGGAAAAACATACTCAAAATCCTGTTGACCATATATTTATTGATGTGTACAACAAATTCATTAAGGAGAAGTCAGCGCAAAAGAAAACGCCGGATTGGGTGAAGGACCTAAAACAGATAATACAAGACCAGATAGACAGCAATCTAAACCTTACAGAAATATCTAAAAACCTTGACATTAACCCTTCCTATTTATCCAGGGAGTTTTCCAAACACTTCAACAATCTTTCCTTCGGCGAGTACATACGAAAGCTGCGAATTGAAAAAGCCATTGAACTAATACAACAGGATAAATACAGCTTAACAGAAATAGCTTACCTCACCGGCTTTTCCGACCAAAGCCATTTCACAAGAATATTCAAGCAACTCAGCGGAAAAAGTCCATCACTTTACAAAAAAGATCTATTAAAAGGTAAAGCAAATACAAAAGGTTAATTCCGTTCTATTCTGCCTTATCGTTAGGATGAAACTTCGAGCCCATGAAAGTTACAGCCTATTTACGACAAATGCTATCCTTTAAGATGAAGCAGCTAACCGTTTATTTATTCAAATCAGTATTAACCTCTAAATTTTTTCTTGTTACAATTTCCCTGGTATGCGCTTCCTGTACTGTAAATGCGCAAAACACTCCGGCAACCTATCCTAAAATAACAGGCTATGTTGGTACTATTCACCCAATTGTCACCTATAGCAGGAAAAAGCCTGCTTATAATTTTGATGGTGCTTACGTAGGTGGATTACCCACAGGTATCAACATTTGGAAAAGTGCCAGGATTGGTTTCTCATTTGAGTTTGTTCCTTTTATCAGAGCGGTTGACGGGAGCAGTAAAATGAGCAATTTTTTATTCCATCCCGGTGTTCTGTTTGCACTCCGTAACGGATTTACGTTGGCTACCCGTGCAGCTTTTGAAACATCAGGTAGATATGGTGTGACGCCAGTACTTAATAAAGTGTTAGTAAAGGGTAAGAATAGCAGTTTTTATATTGCCGTTCCTGTTCCCGCACGTTTTGGAAATAGTCAAATAGCATCGATAGGACTTGCATTTCAATTCGGTATCGCTTTTTAAAACTTCATCAACCAATAAAAACGTCGTCATGAAACGGATAACAAGGGAGCAACCCAAAATCAACCGCATTGCTTTCACATGGTTAATCAAAAACTTCGTTGACAAGAGCGCTCCATTCCTTTATGTGCCAAAGTAGGAACTTGTTACCAGAGCCGAAGAATTACATGTTATTCCTTTCGACATTCCCGCTGCTGATACATCGATGAAGGAGAGTATCGCAGCTTTGACAATATCGTTAAGAAACACCACAACAAAAATCGGGCAGTACAGCAAACAGCAACAATCGTTCGAGTGCAGATATAGACAGTGCTCAGCTTGCCCGGCAAGCGGCGGGATTATGGGCAATTACAGCAGGACCAGGGTAGAATTATAAAGACGACTACCAACAGTCAGCAATCGGAATGAAAATCTACGATGCTTTATATGGCTTGGCAAAATATGTTCAGGACGAAAAACACAGCTGGAAAAACAAACAGTTAGCATGGAAGAAACGGCAACAATACGATCCTATAAATTGAGGCAGTTAGTGCAATATTTTTTAAAATTGGGATATGCAGGTTTTGGAGGACCTGTTGCCCTGGTAGGTTATATGCACAGAGATTTGGTTGAAGAAAAGAAGTGGATAAGTGAGAAAGAATACAAAGATGGATTGGCATTAGCTCAACTTGCACCAGGTCCTTTAGCAGCACAATTAGGTATTTACTTAGGCTATGTACACTACAAGACATTGGGTGCAACTCTGTGTGGACTTGCATTTGTAATGCCTTCTTTCTTTATGGTTGTACTAATTGGTATTGCTTATAAAATGTTCGGAGGGTTGCCTTGGATGCAGGCAATCTTTTACGGCGTTGGTGCAGCAGTGGTAGGTATTATAGTCGTGAGCAGCTACAAGCTAACTGAAAAATCAATCAGCAAGTTTCATGTAAAATCGATTAGTCAAGAGTGGGTACCCTGGTCATTTTTTATCTTTGCAGCAGCAGTAACCATAATCACACAGAAGGAAGAAGTTTTGTTATTTATCATAGCAGGCGTGTTTTATATGATACTAAAAGCTCCACCAAAATGGATTAAAAAACCTTCAGTGATAAACTCAATATTGTTATTTCAAACAGGTTTTTGGGAATTTGAGTTAAATACACTTGGTAAAATAGCATGGTTCTTTACAAAGGCAGGCGCATTTGTTTTTGGAAGTGGTTTAGCAATTGTACCCTTTTTACACGGTGGTGTTGTGACAGAATACAGATGGTTAACTGAACATGAGTTTATAGATGCCGTGGCAGTGGCGATGATAACGCCAGGTCCGGTTGTGATAACAGTAGGTTTTATTGGGTATTTAGTTGCAGGTTTTCCAGGTGCAACGGTAGCAGCGCTAGCAACATTTTTACCGTGCTATTTATTTACAATTTTGCCTGCGCCTTACTTTCATAAGTATGGTAAACAGCCAAGCGTAAAAGCATTCGTAGATGGAATAACAGCAGCCGTCGTAGGAGCACTGGCAGGAGCAGTAATAGTAATAACCATTCGAACAATTAAAGACATTCCAACAGCATTAATTGGTTTGCTGACAATTGCAATTTTATCGAAGACAAAGAAAGTCAAAGAACCTCACATTATCTTAGTAGCAGCATTAGTAGGTCTTATTCTCAAATTCTTTGTTCCATGAAATATCGCCGAGCCCTTTTTTAGTTCAATCCTTCCGGCACTAAAAGTAATTGCGCGTGAAGAACTGCCAAAATACTTTTGAATATACTATTAGCGGTGGAGACAATATAATTGATGATGGTAGTAGGCTTTATCAAAACAGAAAGAGTATGTTGTAATTTTTTTACTTTCAACTTATTGGTACAGGATAACGAAAGCAACCTAACATCAAGTATAACCGGACCGGAGGGAGCAAAAGATTTTATAAATTCGGAAATGGATTTATAAGGAATTTATTTGAAGGATTTAAAGCAATTAAAATTTCCCTATAGAACGATGGATTATACATACAATCATTACTATGGTCTTTGCAGGCTTTACTTCTGTCAACGAGCTTGTACAATTGTTCTAAGTACCGCTTTTGCCCTGGAAAATTGTGACTTACTGGTACTTTCGGAAATTCCTAATTTTGTTGCAATTTCCTTATGTGAATAACCCTCAATTGCATACATATGAAAGACGGTTTTGTAGCCAACACTGAGTGTTCGTGTAATTGCAAGCAGATCGTTGTTATACAGGTTTTCAAGACCGGAAGGTTGTTTATCAGATAAAGAATTTTCAACAAATTCACTTCCAATTGTAGCAATTTTTTTACTCCGTAGATATTCGATCGCTGTATTTACAAAGATTCTCCTTATCCAACCTTCGAAAGAACCTTCGCCTTTAAAACGTTGAAGATTATTGAACAGCTTCACAAAACCTTCCTGCAGAACATCTTCCGCGTCCATTTGATTTTTCGTATACCTAAGACAAATAGAAAACAGCTTTGGTGAGTATAGATCGTATAGCGCTTTTTGTTGCTTTCTGTCACCGGCAAGACAGTTACTAATTAATGTTGCTTCTGCAGGCATTGAAGTCTTAGTCATATTGGATTTTGATTTCTGCCCTTATCTCCATCTAAGTGCCAAAACTTAAAGCATTGAAAATCAAAATAAATTTTAGAAGTTTAGCTATACAACACTCCACTTTTAGGATTTCTGTCTCGATTTTGGAAAGAGACAAGACCCTCTGGGATCCCCGATCATCGATAACATTAAGATTTTAATATGAAAGATATAGCGGGCAACTAATTGACGGCTCTAAAGATCATCTCTTAAGAATAAAAAAATGACGGAAGTTGATGGGGACAAAATAATACCAGAGATATGTCTAGGCAGACTTCAATCGGGAATTTTAACCAGTACCAGCTGAATGGCTAATACAACTGGTACTGGTTAAATAAAAAGGTGCACTATTACCATAGCAAATGTGCCGAAGCGGATCTAATGTTACAAATAGAAATTTAAATGTGTGAAAATTTCTAATCATCGATAACTGCTTATAGCGCATTGCCGGGCTTCCTTATATTTTGACTTTTTTCCATAAGCCCTGGCCTATAAATTGAAGTACTATTGGTAATATCCAATTCCTATTAAAAACTAAAAAATAAACCATGAAAAATTTAACCATTAGGTATAAAAATACCGACTATCAGATCTTTTATGCTAAAATAACCAGGAATTCCTACATTTTTAAGGTGTATAAATTAGTAGGCAAAAAATGGCTTCTTCGGTTTATGTACGGAAAAATCAAAAGAAGTTTCATCACTATTACCCAGATTACGAACGACTATAGGGATGATATTTTATATTTCAAGGAGCAGATTATCAACCATTATAAATTAAAGTCTTTCTATTTTAACCAACTGGTTTCCAATTAAGTCATCTTCCCTATAAGGCAAACAGGTCTAGATTTTCATACTAGCTTATATAACTCTGTAAAAGAGAGAAGAATTCCGATAAATTTCAAATCCGTACTTACAATTCTCGCTACCGCGACTTACCGGCCTGATACTGTTTGTAGTGTCGGCGCCTATTTTTACTTCGGGGTCGCACTGTGCAATTTAAATTGTTATGCTCGGCGATTGTAGGCGCTGTTTCGTTTTGTGCAGCAATAGTGCAAGGTGAGTTTGATTTCCGGCCACCAATTGGAAACACTGTTGGAATAAAACCACAAACAGTAAAGGAATTTTTGAAAGCTTTTTACCAGCTGTAAGGACTGAATCGAAAAGTTATGGAACTCGACAAGAGATTTGAACTTGGCGTATACACTTTTGGCAATATCCCTAGTGACGAAAACGGCCGCTATGGCTCTTCTGCCGAGGCTATTCCGAACATCCCTGAGGCGCTCAAGCTGGCTGGAGAAGTTGGACTAAACTATTTTGACTTTTGTAAGCATCATACTCGCTCAATGCCTGTTTCATCTCCCACCTATTTAGAGAATGCTGCCGCAGCATCTACAGGCAAGATTAAGTTGGGCACATCAGTAAGTGTTCTTTCAACGGATGAACCCATCCGAATCTTTCTACAACTTGCTACCGCTGCTTCCATTTCACCAGGTCGTATTGATATGGTAACAGGACGTGGGTCTTCGGACATTACCTGTTCAATTTTTGATTTTAGTGAAAGTGAATAGGATCTGTTGTTTAGTTCTAAGCCGGAACTTTTTTTAGAACTAAATCTCAAGGACCGTGTCACACTTAAAAGAAAGCATCGAAGTAATAAACTGCACGATGTTCTTATTGTTCCTCGTGCGGAGCAACCATTTAAGATCTGGCTTGGCACTGGTGGAAGTCCGGCCTTTGTTTTCATAGCGGCACAATTAGGTGTACCAATGTTTTTAGGTATTCTTGGTGGCACTCCTGAACACTGGACACACTATGAACTTGCTCACCTAATGCATGGGCTAAAGCAGGACATGCAACAGATGCTCCCGCTGTCGGGGTTGCAGTGCATGGTTTATTGGCAGACGACGATAAGGAAGCGAGGAAAATCTATCTACAGTACGAAGGTGAAAAATCCAAGACGGTTTCGTCAGAAATTGGAAGACCAATGCGAACTACATCCGGTCGTGAAGCAGACCTTGAACACGCGAATGTATTTGCCGGCGGCCCTAATAAAGTTGCAAACCGTATTATTCATCTTCAAAAGCTGCTTGTCACTCAAGGCAAATTATACAAATGGATGTTGGTGGAATGCAGCATAAGATGTTTTTGAAGAGCCTTGAAATACTCCGACAATGGTCGCTCGGTCGGTGCGCAAATAACTTGGTTAATAAAATCAGTCGAAATAAAAAAATTCAAATGAATGGCAAAAAGGGCAGGCATTGTAAATAAAAATTATGCTGCCCTAATTCCTTGTAACACAAGGAAGTCATGATTGTTGTGGTATCCTCAACCCAAGCCAGACTTGCCATCTCGTCGACGCTTTGTTTTTGAAACCTCTGCCAAAAAAACCTTCAGATTTTTAATGTATCATATCTGGAAACTATCGCCACTGCTAACCGGAGGCGCACTCCTTATTGTAGTATTTTCGCTGGTCAGGTCCCTAATCAAAAGCATTTTGCCGGGAAGATATGGAAGCCAGAACTTTCGTTTAAAAAAAGGGTAAGTTCACCGACTGTAAACCTTACTTCACCAATTTTATTTAAACTTTGCTGGCATTGTATTGAAATTGCACTCCTATTTCACTAATGGTAGTTAATATTTATGAACAATCCGCTGGTTGCCATAATTAACCTCGTTGAAAAGTTAATTGATGGAGCAGACAATAAAATGTTAGAGACAATAAGGGACCGAAACAACAATGATATTTATTTTTCAGCCCCTGACCTTATTTTACGGTTACTTGAATCAGGAATGCTGTTGGAAAGCGAGATAGACCACAATAACCTTTCAATTGAAAAATTTAAATTGTTAGATAACGTCAATATTATTCCTTCCTTCGAATGGTCTATCATACTATTCCACAAAGACTATCCGCTCTATAAACATAATTGGATGGTACGAAAAATAGCTCTCGACGTTCCGCTGGAAATCAAGGCGGGTGATATCAATAAAACTATAATTTACGTCAACGGCGTTGATTGATTATTCTATTAAGCAGACAAGGTGAAATTCATAGACATGCACTCGCTGAAAGAGGCAATGAATGAATCAAACGATTTATAAAATGAAATTAGGCAGGTTGAATAGACATTGCTCCTTTCTATAACCGCCATGGCCACATCTGGTTGCAAGAAAGAAAACAACCTAAAATAACAGCCTTGAATTGATTTTTAAAGACAGCACTTCTCAGGCTACACGTATCTCGAAAGAGATCCATCAGTTCTTTTGATTAATCATCCCTGGTGTTTGACAGTTTAACAAACTTCGGCAGTGAGAGCGCAAGTTCTGCACCAAAAGGTGCCACATTCAAATTGAAGCGATGAGCCAATGGCAAGCAGGTTAGCCCGGATGAGATAAGTGGGTATGCGTGCAAACTTCCTATTATTGTCACGCCCGCGCTCTTTAGATATTTCATCATTAGCACCGATGCTGGAAAAAATACAGGGCGCCGGAACAAAGCAGGTCAAAATGAACAAGTTCGCCAACAACATTTACAAAAAACATACTTCCCAATTCATTTGATTGTAACATTTACCAAAAAAATCCCGATCCAAATCACCGCACGCACCTCCCCTTCTAAAACATCCACTGACATACTTTTTCGTAAATAATTTTTTTAATTAATAACATCCTTTACATTTGTCTACCATTTTAGTAGACTATAAATTTTTTACCGATATTTTTACTCGTATGAACGTTTATTTTGACAATGCCGCCACTACCCTACTGGATGAAGAAGTATTTGATGCAATGATCCCGTATATCAGGTATCATTATGGTAATCCATCTTCAAATCATGGGCATGGAAGGCAGGCAAGAATTGCAGTAGAGGATGCCAGAAAAACGATTGCAGGGTTGCTGAATGCAGACCCAGGTGAGATATATTTTACATCAGGCGGAACTGAGGCTGACAATACAGCTATATTGTCTGCCGTTCACGGTATGGGTATAAAACATGCGATTACCTCAAGACTTGAGCATCGTGCTGTTTTAAATACGTTGAAAGCAATAGAAAGAAATGGGGAAATTGGTCTCAGTTATATTATGAACGACGAATTTGGCAACCTCAACATCGATCATCTAGAACACCTCTTACAAACAAATGCAAGATCGTTTGTTTCCGTAATACATGGTAACAATGAAGTCGGAAATATAAATGACATTGCTACTATTGGGAAAATTTGTAAAAAGTATGATGCAGTATTTCACAGCGATACGGTACAAACAATGGCACATTGCCAGTTTGACATATCAAAATTACAGGTCGATTTTTTAGTCGGTTCAGCCCATAAATTTCACGGTCCTAAGGGTGTCGGTTTTGTATTTGCAAGAAATTCACGTACCACTAGTTAATGGCGGTTCACAGGAGCGACAGGTAAGGACGGAACTGAAAACGTTTCGGGAATAGTAGGCCTGGCTCCAGGACATGTTAACGACGAAGCTTTGGTTCGATATGTATTAAACGGAGTAACGTAACAAGCGCAGAAAACAAGCGTATGAGAAGCTTAAACAGTGAACAAATAGTTGCAGTGAGTGACACAACGATGTTGAGTAGAAGACAGAAAGTCGGTGGCAAAAAACAACAAATTCAAGTATCGGGGATGTTATTTTATCTAGCCCACCTAAATGCCCTTGATTTAGCATCGTTGCGTCGCACACTTGTACTATAGTTGATCAATCACGAGGAACAACCGGGACACGAAGGGAGGAAGGTGGCACAAAGTCTAATTGCAGCTTACATTCTTTTTGTCTTCGTATCTCTAAAACTTTTCGGTATAAACCTAAAGCCCAATGAGTGATTGTACAACAACTTCAATAAATAACTAATGTATATGAATAAATACAAAACAGCCGGTTTGAAAAGCGCGGGTTACCTGTCGCTGTTTCTTCTAATATTATCAATTAGCTGGATCGACAAAAAACCGGTATTTAGAAATGGCATTTACAAGGCCATTTTAGCAAGACCGGATGGGAAAAACATTGTCTTCAACTTTGAAGCTAAGGACAGCGCAGGGAAAAAAATTCTGTATGTACGAAATGCAGAAGAAAGATTATTAGTTGACAGTGTAATTGTACTGAATGATTCCGTTTATATACAATTGCCGTTTTTCGAGTCCGGCTTTAAGGCAGCAATAGATCATAATGGAAATCTCGCAGGTGAGTGGGTGAAGAAATTCGGAGACAGGGAACAAGTGCTTCCCTTTAGAGCGACCTATAATGATAGGCAACGTTTTAAATCTGTTTCAAAACCAGTGTTTAATGCGACAGGAAGATGGGATGCAACCTTTATTGGAAAAAATAATGACAAAACAAAAGCGATTGGTGAGTTTACACAAAAAGGCAACAAGTTAACAGGAACTTTCCTTACATCGACCGGCGATTACCGCTACCTCGAAGGAGTTGTAAGTGGCGATAGTTTGATGCTTTCAGGATTTGATGGCGGACATGCCTTTCTGTTTACAGCAAAACTTGCAAATAAAAACACCTTAGTAGCAGGCAACTTTTATTCAGGTGCAAATGGAACAGAAAATTGGACCGCAATAAGAAATGATAAAATAGAATTGCCGGATGGCTATCAGCAAACAAGTTTGCAAGAAGGTGAATCAAAACTGAATTTCAAGTTTACCAGCACAAGCGGCGAAACGGTTTCTATCAACGATCAACGATTTAAAAATAAGGTCGTAGTAATCCAAATTTTAGGCTCATGGTGCCCGAACTGCATGGATGAAACGGCGTTTTTAAGCGACTATTATAACCGCAATAAGCAGAAGGAAATTGAGATCATCGGGTTGGCTTATGAAAGAACTACAGACTTCGAAAAATCCAAAACCAGTTTGCAAAAATTTCAAAGGAGGTTCAACGTTCAATATCCAATACTGGTGACAGGAGCAACGGTTTCAGACAAGCAACGCACAGAAAAAACACTTCCTCAGTTGACTGAAATCAAAGCATTTCCAACATCTATTTTTATTGATAAAAAAGGCAATGTAAAAAAGATTTACAGCGGTTTTAACGGCCCAGGAACTGGTGAACACTACAAAGAATTTCAAAAGGAGTTTAACGAAACAATCAACGGGTTGTTGAATCAATAACAAAGCCAGGATGCAATGCATTCTCTTATTTCAAAGCCACGTGACCGAGAGGTTAGGTTAGGGTCTGCAAAACCTTTTACGGCGGTTCGAATCCGCCCGTGGCGTCATCGGTTCATATTCTTTAAGTCTGCAAATTGAATGGCAACTATACAAAACAATAGATGAAATTCGACCTTTCTTAAATACGTTGACGAAACACTAAACTGCGTACTGAAGGAATTAGTATGATAATGGATAAGGGCTAAGCATGCAGCAAGCCGAACAACTTATGAGCGGAGCTGTGCAGCACGTAGACTCCGTGAAGCCTGGTTTCAATATTTGTTGCAGTGATTACAATAGACATAAAACGGCTATTATTACAGGTTACGTTTGAAGCGTAATTTGCACGGGGAGTAGTCGTGGTTCCGGATGTCATAAAAACCGATAGTACATGTGAGCGACACAACGATGATGAGTAACATTACCGATGCAGGTAACACAAGAAATTTCTCGAATTGCCTTTGCCCGGCAAATACCTTATCCTGGTTTAACGAACAAAAGTTTACTCTGTCCCTACGCATTGTTCAAATCAATCACTTACTTTTATTTTTTCCTACTGCCTATGTTGTCTACTACAGAAACTGTGATCAGGCTATTACTTGCAACTGTGCTCCGAAGCCTGGTGGGCCTCGAAAGAGAGCGAAAGGAGGGAGCTGCCGGACTAAGGACTCACATGCTTGTATGCCTGGGCTCATGCCTGATTATGATTGTCTCTGCATTTGGATTTGATGATATTCTTGGCCGTGCAAATATTACACTCGACCCGTCACGAATGGCGGCACAGGTTGTTAGTGGAGTAGGATTTATTGGGGCAGGTACTATACTGTTTTTACGGCCTCAGATTATTCGCGGATTAACTACTGCTGCTGGCTTATGGAGTATGGCTGGTGTAGGGCTTTCAGTTGGAGGTGGGCTTTATTTTGCAGCAGTAATGACCACCTTGATCATTCTCATTGTCCTGGCGTTTATAAAGCCCCTTGAAAAACGTTTTTTGAATGCGAGGAAAAGGGGACAAATTTCACTAACGCTAACTAAACAAGCAGGATCTTTGGCTGAAATAGAAACCCAGGTTTCACTACATAACCTAACGCTGAGGGAAATAATAATAACTTCGTCAGGCGATCCTGCTAAAAATATGGTAAGACTGTTTTTTTCAGAAAAGGCAAGCTTAAAAAACATAATCTTACTAATGGAGGAATTGCGAAATATAACAGGAGTTGAAGAGGTCTCATCCTCACTTAAATGACACTGCCCTCGCTAATTACATACACTAAATAAAACTGAATGAAAAAATTGCTTTTTATTGCTTTGCTTCCCTTCTTATTATCACCTCTTAGGGCGCAAAAAGGAATCTCGGCATTGAATCGGCCAAAACTGGTTGTCGGAATTGTAGTTGATCAAATGCGCTGGGACTATTTATATAGATATTATGACAGGTATAGTGAGGGTGGCTTTAAAAGAATGCTTAATGACGGTTTCACGTGTGAAAATACTTATATAGATTATGTGCCGACTATAACGGCTATCGGACACACAACTATATACACCGGTTCGGTACCTGCAATCCATGGGATCGCGGGTAATGATTTTATAATTAACGCGACGGGTAAGAGTATGTATTGCACTGAAGACTCGTCAGTACAAACGGTGGGAAGTACCTCTGATGAAGGTCGTATGTCTCCAAGGAACCTCCTTGCCAGTACCATCACTGACGAACTTAAATTGGCTACAAACTTCCGGGCGAAAGTTATCGGGGTGTCGCTTAAGGATCGTGGAAGTATTCTACCGGCAGGACATGCAGCAAATGCGGCCTACTGGTTTGACAACGCCAGTGGAAACTGGATCAGCAGTAGTTATTATATGAAAGAACTGCCGGGATGGCTGCAGCAATTCAATAATAAACACGTGGTTGACAAGTATTTGAAGCAGGACTGGAATACACTTTATGCGAGTAATACTTACCTGCAGAGTTCTAAAGACGATAACAGGTATGAAGGAAAATTTACAAATCAATCTACTCCAACCTTTCCAATCAAAACTTCAGGCATAACAGCTAAAAATTTTGATCTAATAAGATCTACGCCCTACGGCAATACTATGACTTTAGAAGTAGCAAAGGCTGCAGTAGAAAATGAGAACCTGGGAAAAAATACAGTACCAGATTTTTTAGCTGTTAGCTGCTCCTCCACTGATTATATAGGTCATAAATTTGGTGTAAACTCTATAGAGGTGGAGGATACGTACCTGCGTCTTGACCGTGATTTAGCATCTTTTTTTACCTACCTGGACCAAAAGGTGGGTAAGGGGGCATATACAGTATTCCTTTCTGCCGATCATGGAGCAGCACACAATGCTGCACTGCTTGCGGATAATAATATTCCATCTGGCTTTTGGCAGTCCGGCCAGCTTCAGAAAGGTTTAAACAGTTTACTTGAGTCTAACTATAAAGTACAGGACCTGGTGATAAGTTTAAGTAATTCGCAGGTACATTTAAATCATAAAGCCATTAAAAGCCATAACCTTAATGAAGATGCCATTCGCAGGGACTGTGTGGCCTTTCTAACCGGAAAAGAAGGGGTGGCGTTTGTTGTGGATGCAAAAAACATCGCAGAGTCCCCTGTTCCTGCAGAGCTTAAAAACAGGATTATAAATGGCTACAACCCTGCTCGTTCCGGAGAAATTACCATTGTTTTACAACCCGGCTGGTATTCCGGTTCCCTTAATAGCACCGGAACGACCCATGGATCGTGGAATGCCTATGACGCGCACATTCCGTTATTATTTATGGGTTGGGGCATAAAGCATGGAAGTACAATCAGGCAGACAAATATGACCGATATCTCTGCAACAATTGCTGCCCTTCTCCATATACAGGCTCCAAATGGATGTGTTGGTAAGGCGATCGAAGAAGTTGTAGCGAGGTAGGTGCGGAGCCTGTAAAATTTTAGTGCAAATTCTGTGGCGGCTCTTCCCAGCTTTGGCTGGCTACAGAATTTGCATTTCCATTTATCTGATCGAAAAATAATCTGCCCATGTATAATAGTAGAGCACACCCGAACGAATTCATTTTGGTGAACCCGAGTCATTGCAAGAGGCAATTATAAAAACCGCAGCCAGTCACGAGTTGAAAAAGGGCGCACCAGGATGAAGGGTTACAAAAGGACGACAGTTTCTCCCTATGCCCTCGGCTATTCGCTCACATCAGTCATTGTACCTGCTTCATGGAAATTTTGGTTAAGGTAGCAACAATCAACGGAAACTTCTCGACAGTAACGTTAGAAAGAAGTCGTAATGAATATTTCGGTCAAATACCTCCCAACGATACACTTTAAGCATTTGCACGGAAACATTGTAATAGCGTTGTAGTTCACTTATGGGCCGTGTATTCTACTAAATCCCAAAGGTTGCCATATAAGTCCTCAAAAACAGCTACAATGCCATATTCTTCTGTTTTTGGCTCTCTGGTAAATTTTACACCCTTCTCAGTCATAGAACTATAATCCCTCCAAAAATCGTCTGTTTTCAAAAAAAGAAAGACTCTTCCACCTGCCTGGTTTCCTATTTTGTTTGTTTGCTCATCACCTACACCTTTTGCAAGCAACAGGCAACATTCTTCGGATCCCTTAGGTGCAACAAGCACCCATCTTTTTGTTGCATTTTGCGGCGTATCTTCCAGCAAATTAAAATTCAGCTTCTCTGTATAAAATTTTATTGCTTCATCATAATCTTCAACTACCAAAGCGATATGTACGATTTGTTGTTTCATTTTTTGAAATGCTTTCTACCTATCGTCTGACAATTGCCATGACAGAGCAACTAAAAAAAGTGACCAGTTGCCAATATAAAAGATGCCTAAGGTGATTTGAGGAAGCAAAATTCTCCCTTCCTTTAAAGATAGAATAACCGAATTTGCAAACCCAAAGTTTTATCGCCCTGCCCTTATTTATCTGATCCCTTATTGTAGTTCAACATCCATTTAAGACCAAACTGATCTACCAAAGTACCAAAAATCGCTCCCCAAAATTCTTCTTTTAGAGGAACAGCTACCCGGCCGCCTTTTCCTAATTTGTCAAAAAGGGCATATATTTCTGCTTCACTACCACAACTAAGAGCGAGAGCAATGTTATTGCCTTTGGTATAGCCATCCTGATCGGTCATGTCTGAACCCATGAGGATCTGCACCCCATCTATCGTTAGTGAAGAATGTAGGATTTTGTCTTTTCCCTTATGTTTAAATTGCTCAGAAGGCGAAGCAACCATGTCCTGAAGTTCAAGTTCACCACCCAGGCATTCGTTATAAAATGTCATTGCCTCACGGCATTTTCCGTTAAATCCAATGTAGGGATTAATAGCTTTCATTTTTAAAATTTTTCAGGTAACAAATTGATTAATTTATTATGTTGAATAATGCAAACATACCCCTGCAAGAATTATTAAATGGGGTATGAATACGGCAATCTGTGGGGTTATTGCGACAGCTTTGTACCTTTAAGGAAATGAGACATATTTCAATTGCAATACCTAATGGCGGTGTGAGTATAACTAATATTGAGACTACCTATCAAATACTTTCGCACGTAAATGGTATTTTAGCAGATAGAGAGCAATCACCCTTATTTCATATCCAGTTGGTGGGATTGTCAATGCCATTCTCACAGCAACCCGTTCGTTTTTTTGCAAAACCCGATGTGCTTACCAGTGAGATTGCCTACTCCGACCTGATTATCATCCCTTCAACCATCGGTGATCCAACTAATAACATCGCAATAAACCAGGAACTGATTTTATGGATTAAGCAACTTTATAAAAACGGTGCAGAAGTAGCCAGCTTTTGCGTTGGCGCATTTCTTTTGGCAGCAACAGGTCTATTAAAGGGGAAGCAGTGTGCGACCCACTGGCATTCTGCTAATGCCTTCAGACAAATGTTTCCTGATGTTAATCTCGTCGACGATAAGATTATGACCGAAGAAAAGGGCATCTATACCAGTGGCGGAGCCCACTCCTACCTTAATCTGCTCGTTTACCTGGTAGAAAAATTTGCCGGTCGCGAAGTTGCTGTTCAGATTGCTAAATCATATATGATTGATATTGATAGAACCAGTCAGTCACCCTTCGTAATTTTCAAGGGGCAAAAAGTGCATGAAGACGAACAGGTAAAAAAAGCACAGGAGTTTATTGAAAAGAATTTCTCAGAAAAAATCACGGTTGATGAGTTGGCAGAAATGCTCGTTGTCAGCCGTCGCAGCCTGGAACGGCGGTTTAAAGATGCCACAGGCAATACTATTGTTGAATATATACAACGTGTAAAAATAGAAGCTGCGAAAAAGGACTTTGAAAGCAACAAGAAAAATATTAACGAGGTGATGTATCAGGTGGGATATACTGACCCGAAAGGATTTAGGTCAGTATTTAAAAAAGTAACGGGTCTTTCTCCTGTGGCGTATCGCAAAAAGTACAATAAACTAATTGCGGGTTAAATAATCTAGTGCTGTTCAATAATACAACTTTGCAAAGAATACTCCTAATCAACACGAAAAAAGCGCAGCAGCATAAAACAGTGAATTAGGGCATACATTCCAATTTGCACCATTTAAATAATTGATATCATAAATACAACTGGCGCCGGCACAACGACAACAGTTCTCAGGTATAACCTGCAAGGATACCTTTTCTCCCTTCGACAATTATGTAAGTATTTCTCCTCAATTTTCAGCTCTTCTATCCTCTCATCCAGGAAGAAAGCAGCTGTAGTTAGAGCTTGCTAAAGTTATACTTATATTAAATTATGATAGTGTCTTGCTAATGCTTAATGGGTCAATTATTCTTCTTTCGTGTCTTTATAGGTGCAGTTCTATTCGGCATTCAGGCGTTCCTGCCAGCACTACAGTTTTATATGAGGTTAAAACAGTTATTCGTCGATTATCTAGCGGTGTTGTATCAATATCCTTGAATTTTGACAACTTCTACCCTACTTGAAACAAAAACATTTATAAATTAAAAATCAAACATGGCAAAATTCAATCCTTATTTGCACTTTCCGGGCAATACCGAAGAAGCGTTTGACCTTTACAGATCTGTACTAGGTGGCGAATTTATTAGAAAGGTTCATTATAAAGACCTTCCTCAATCTGAAGAACATACAATGCCTGTAGCATGGCTGGATAAGATAATGCATATTGAGTTGCCAATAGGGAACGACAATATTTTAATGGGTGCAGACGCACTGTTAGAGCGGGAGGGGCAAAAATTCACTTTTGGAAATAATTTTCACATTGCAATTAGTGCAGAAACCAAAGAAGAAGCAGATAATTTTTTTAATGGCCTTTCAGTTGGCGGGAAAATAGAAATGCCAATAGCAGACAGTCCCTGGGGCTCTTACTTCGGCATGTTTGCTGACAAATTTGGTATTCAATGGACGGTCGATTTTGACCCGAAAAGCAGGGAATAAGTAGAAGAATAAAAACAACAATCGGGTAACGTCGGCATGGCAGTAGTATCGTAATTGTGCATTTGTACAAATGCTATCGGGATATTTCATATCTCGCGGACTGCCGGCTGGCTTCCAACTGCAAATCGTGCCGGCTGCAAATTCAAGTAAATTTTATTTTAGAATCTACTTCATATCAAATACTATAATAAAAATGGCTAATATGACTGTGATCTATAGAAATCCAAAAGACAAAGAATCATTTCAACGACATTATTTCAATGTACATATTCCTTTAACCAAACAATTACCCGGGCTGAAAAAATACGAAATCAGCAATGGTCCTATAATATCGCCAACTGGACATTCTGAAACTTATTTAGTAGCAAACTTACATTTCGACTCAATCGAGGACATCAAGAAGGCTTTTGCCTCTGAAGTGGGACAACGATGCGCTTTAGACAGAAGGGTTTTAGCACCAGGCGATGATGACATTCAAATATATCTATTTGACGCAATAGAAGTCTAATGGCTTCTGTGATCTATTGTCACTGAGAACACAACCAAATGTGTTTCCTATTCAATAGGGAGTAACAATTTTCTATTTCATCAATCGTGAAATAGGAAGCGCATTAGAAAAAGCAGGACAATCAATGCAGCGAAAAAACTAAGAATACAAGTTAGGGGTCATTAAAACAGACAGTAACAAAACAAAGACAACAATTAAACATAGAAACTAATGAGAAAAATAATTTCATCTATGCACATATCGCTCGACGGTTTTGTAGCAGGACCAAACGGAGAAATGAACTGGATTCAAGTTAATGAAGAAATTTTTGATTATACCGGAAAGCGGATAAGTGAAGGCGACACCGCATTATATGGACGAGTAACTTACCAGATGATGGAAAATTACTGGCCCAAGGCAGGAGAAAAGCCAAAAGCATCTAAACACGACATTGAACATTCAAAGTGGTATAACGGAATTCAAAAAATTGTTTTATCAAAAACAATGAAAGGCGCTGATTTGAGTAACACAACAATTATTAGCGAAGACATTTCAGACAGAATAAATGATATCAATTATTTAAATGGTGCAAATTGGAATGTATGCCCTAATTCACTGTTTTATGCTGCTGCG
>Ga0181463_1000080_pt1 | contig 17962 bp, 12 predicted proteins | sample InSIn1gowninarea_FD_119071 | JGI IMG/M metagenome (GOLD analysis project Ga0181463, IMG submission 119071) | Clean room microbial communities from NASA Spacecraft Assembly Facility at Jet Propulsion Laboratory, Pasadena, California, USA -... ... | reverse complement strand
TATAAATTATGAATAAAAGAAGACTGATACCTACAGCTATTTTAGGCGTCGCCTTGCTGGCCGGCGGGTATTATTACGGACATTCACAAAACAGTTATAATTCTATTCTGCAAGACAGCAATCATACAAATGTTGCTGCCGTGCGTACCGCTTTTACCGGCACTGAACCGGCACCTGCGGACTTCGAGAAAGCCGCAGAAGCTGCCGTGCCTTCGGTGGTGCATATAAAAACGGTGACCAAGTTTAAGCAGGCAGCTTCCGGCAGCCGGCAGCAAAATCCACTTGGTGATATGTTCGGCGATGACGATATGTTCAGGCGTTTTTTTGGTGATGGTGGTGGCCAGCCATTTGCGCAACCGGAGCAACGAGCTTCCGGTTCCGGTGTTATCATCAGCAATGATGGTTATATCGTAACCAATAACCACGTGGTTGATGGTGCTACGGATGTTACCGTGACCTTAAGCAGCGGTACAAAATCGTACAAAGCAAAAGTAGTGGGCACGGATGCCAGCACCGATTTGGCGCTGATAAAAATAGATGCTACAAACTTGCCGGTTATGCCGGTCGGCAATTCCGATGATGTGCACTTAGGTCAACCCGTGTTGGCCATCGGTTACCCATTGAACCTGGATGTAACGGTTACGCAAGGTATCATCAGTGCAAAAAGCCGGTCCATCGGTATCAATGGCCGTAGTGGCAACAATGCGCCAGTGGAAGCCTTTATCCAAACCGATGCGGCTGTAAACCCCGGTAGCAGCGGTGGTGCGTTGGTAAATGCAAATGGTGAACTTATCGGTATCAATTCGGCAATTGCCTCTCCAACAGGTTCGTACGCCGGTTATGCCTATGCCATTCCGGCCAACCTGATGAAAAAGATTATCAGTGATATTATGAAGTTTGGCTCTGTGCAAAGAGGGTATTTAGGTATCACGTATGCACCTGCCGATATAGATGATGCCCAGAAAAAAGAATTGGGTATAAAAGATGATGTAAATGGGGTGTTTGTAACGGATGTTGATCCGCAAGGTGCGGCAGCAGAAGCCGGTATCAAAAAAGGCGATGTAATTGTTGGCATTGACGGCGTAGCAATCCCCGCTGCTCCACAAATGGTTGAACAAATTGCCCGTCATAAACCCGGCGATAAATTAAAAATCACGTTTCAGCGTGGAAACCAGCAGGAGGTGGCGGAAGTAACCTTGAAGAACAAAATCGGCAGTTTTGCGTCTTTAGCACCGGCCGCTTTAGAAAGTTTAGGTCTGTCCTTGTCGGATCTGTCAAAAGAAGAAGCATCACAATTAGGCATTGATGGTGGTGTAAAAGTTGCCGATATTAAAGATGGAGGTGTTATAAGCGAACAAACCAACATGAAGCCTGGCTTCATTATAACCAATGTGGCTGGCCGAAATGTAAAAAATGTACAGGAACTCAAGGCCGTTTTAGCCGACGTAAAAGGAAACTTCCAGATCTCCGGTGTTTACCCGGGAAGTAATGAAGTTTATTATTATGGTGTTAACGGGCTGAATAAATAGGTAGCTGTAGAATTTCATGTTCAGTTGGAGCCGCTTCCATGGGGAGGCGGCTTTTCTCATTAGAACCGGAGCCGGGTTTTCGTTTATACGATTTCTCCGTTTCTTTTAATCAATGATCTAAAATAGCGGCAGAAGTGCTAAATTCAGTGCTAGAAAGTTTTGACGTTGCTATGGCTTTACAATGAGGGCTTATTTAAGAAGACACTAACAGCGTTGCATCCTAACTTGCAAATAAAGAGATACCCACATGAAAAGAGGAATTTTGCTTCTGTTGCTTATCAGTTCTGTGTTCGTTCACGCACAAACGCTAAAGGACGCGCTTTTTAGCGGAAAGTTGAAAAATGAACCCGGTACGGTGATTCGCAAAGGCGATGACCTGAGTTCCAAAATGGATAGTACCAATAAAGTAACCGATGAAACCAGCAGTGCAAACACGATAGTATCTACCCAAGATTCTTCTACGCAAACCCTGGTCAATAAACCTGATTCCACAGCGGCCTCGGTGAACGAGACGGATAACAACGCCACTACAACCGAAACAACTGCGCCGGCTTCCAAACGGACTGTTCCGGCTTTAACAAATAATACTGCGATCTGGAAAGTGTACATGGACTCGGTAGCAAGTGAACTGAAAACTGAAGTCTTGTCTTCAAAAAAGGTCAAACGCGGCGACTACTTTATCATGGTGTCCTATATAATTGACACGGATGGGCAGGTCACCGTTAGCGATGTGTCCCTTTCTCCGGAAAACGCCTACTTGCAACAACAGATCAAAGAAAAACTTGCCGCAGATACCCCGCGTCTGAACCCAGTCTTAAACAGTGTAGGAGCGCCCCGCAAAGTGACGAAGAAGTATAGTTTTACCTTATCAAAACAATAGCATTTCTTACGTATCAAACAGCCGCTGGATATGGGCTTTTGAAAAAGTTGGCTGCGGTAGATACCAAGGAATAAAAGTATTCAGACAGGATATAAATAAATTAAAGGTTCCAAGTGATTGGAACCTTTGCTATTTTATGTGATCCGGATTGGATTCAAACCAATGACCTACTGCTTAGCATACCACTATAGTTTTCACTACTGTAACTCTCTTAAAGAGTCGAGCTACATTTGTGGTCTGGACTGTCTCTTCACCCTATTCTAAAACAGAACTTAGGTGCCTGGCGTACAGTCTCTGCATCACGCGTACAACGTGACTCACGATTATCATGGAACTAACAAAACAATGTACCGATTGCAAAAAAGTGAAACCACTTTCCGATTTTTACAAATCGAAATCACACGCCTTTGGCGTGATGTATTATTGCAGAACCTGTCTCAACAAAAGAGCCATACAATGATGGATCAAACGTAAAACCGATGCAATAATTACAAAGGTTCACAATGTCAAAGATGCGGCTTACACTTACATCAGTCTCACTACGCTGTTTTCGAGTTTCATCATATTGACCAAAGCACTAAAGCAAGCGACTGGTCAACCTTACGATTGAAAACCTGGACAACCATAAAATAAGAACTTCATAAATGTTTGCTTCTCTGTGCAAACTGTCATCGGATTATTCATTCCGAAGATTTTCCTGATCAGCCAAGATCCCGTAAGTAGTTTCCATGCTTACGGCTCCTAATTTGAAGGCAGTTGCTCTATTCAACTGAGCTACCGGACCGTTTATCGCTTGCGAAGATAACGTATGGAAGCATTTGTCCGGAACTTAGACCTGCACAAAGAAGGTTCCGTTTAGAAAAACATCTTCCTTGCCAACCGGAGCGGCGCCAATGTTTCTTACGTACAATACCGCCATGGCGGTGCCGTCTGTCCAGCCTTTTACTTTCCAGTCCTTGCTTGCGTCATCTTGCCAGTACTCCGTAACGGCTGTTCTGTGATGCTCCATAAACGTTTCTACGTGCAATCCGGTCGTGTGCGCGATGGCAAAAGTGTCCTGAAGTTGTTTCATAAAAGCGAGTAACAGCCGCTCTGCTTCGGTTAAATTTGTGTAGCCATCCTTAAGCTTGATCGCGATCACGCCATACGTCACGTCGTCTTCAATACATTCATGCATGTGCATAAGATCGCCGGCTTTGGTACGTTTGTAGTTCATAGGGTTGGATTTTAAAGAGAAATCGGGTTTAAAAATTTAGATTCCATGAAGAAGCGCAGTAGCATTGGTTAGTTTTGTTTTTGATTGAATGACAACTTGCTTTTAAAAATAATCGCACATTCTTAAATTTCCAACGCATGGCTCGTGTTTTTCATTACGGCAACGATCACCTGGATGTTTTAAGCGCTATAAACCTTGCCAGTGGCCAAGTACATGGGGTGTTAAATGAAGAAGCACGGCAGAAAATCACCCAAAGCCAGGCGTACGTGGAGAAAATGGTGGCACAAAATGCAACGGTATACGGCGTTACCACCGGATTCGGCATTCTGGCAAATACCAAAATAAGCAAGGAAGATGCGGCTTTGCTACAGTATAAAATTTTGCAAAGCCACAGCGTTGGCGTTGGCGCTGCCGTTCCCGAAGCGATTGCCCGGCTGATGCTGATAACGAAAGTACATGCACTGGCGCAAGGGTTTTCCGGTGTGCAATTGACCACCATCGAACGCATGTTGTGGCATTTGGAGCAAGGCGTGATACCGGTAGTGCCGGAGAAGGGAAGTGTCGGTGCATCGGGTGACCTGGCGCCGCTTGCGCATCTTTTTCTGCCACTCATTGGTTTAGGTCAAGTGGTGTACAAAGAACAACGGTACCGGACACATGAGGTTTTGAAAAAGTTTGATCTGCTACCTTTTGTCTTAGGTCCGAAAGAAGGCCTTGCCCTGATCAACGGTACGCAATTCATTTTGGCGTATGCGGTGCGTGCGGTGCAACGATTGCAAAATTGCCTGGATGCGGCTGATATCATTGGCGCCATGAGCCTGGAAGCACTTACCGGCACCAAAGCCCCTTTCGATGAACGCCTGCATCAATTGCGGCCGTATGTAGGTACGCAACAGGTGGCTAAACGCCTGTGTACCTTGTTGCATGGCTCCGAGATCATGCAAAGTCATATTGATTGTGGTCGCGTGCAGGATCCTTATTCATTACGATGTATGCCGCAGGTACATGGCGCTTCCCGCAATGCGTGCCTTCATTTGAAAGAGCTCACCGAAATTGAACTAAATGCCGTTACAGACAACCCAGTCATTTTCGGGGAACAGGATGTGATCAGCGGCGGAAATTTTCATGGCCAACCCTTGGCGCTGCCACTCGATTATGCGTGCTTTGCCGCTGCGGAAATTGGCAACATTTCCGACCGGCGCTGTTATTTGTTGTTAGAGGGAAAATGGGGGCTACCGATGCTGTTGATGCGGAACGTGGGTTTGAACAGCGGCTTTATGATCCCACAATACACCACGGCTGCTTTGGTTACTGAAAATAAAACACTGTGCTTCCCGGCCAGCGCGGACAGCATTCCCACATCATTAGGCCAAGAAGACCATGTGAGCATGGGCAGCATCAGCGGACGCAAACTGAACACCATTTTAGACAACCTGGAATATATTTTAGCAATTGAATTGTTAACCGCCTGCCAGGCCATTGAATTTCGCCGGCCTTTAAAAAGCAGCGCCATCCTGGAATATGCACATGATTTTGTGCGGCGGTTTGTTTCGTTTGCAGAAGAAGACCGCATTTTCGCAGACGATATCAATCTGATCCGGAACATTTTATCCGATCAATCGTTTGTAAGTAATGTGCAGCAGTTCGCTGTGGCAAACGGTACGCCGTTGTGAAGTAAAATAACCAGTATGGGCTTTTGAAAAAGTTTGATCATGTGCCTGCAATTGACTTGAATGCGGACTGTAAATTTCTGATCAATCGCAGAAGAAGTAATTTTGTTAGCAATCGAAGTTTATGGAAACCACAGCGCGCACGCAGTATGATCCGGTAAAATATAAAACACCAACGGGCAGTAGTATCCGTTGCAAAGGTTGGGTACAGGAAGCCGCCCTGCGCATGCTGCTCAACAACCTCAACCCGGAAGTGGCAGAGCGGCCTGATGATCTGATCGTGTATGGCGGTCGCGGTAAAGCGGCGAGTAATTTCAAAGCATTGGACGACATCATTGCGGCATTGAAGATTTTAGAAAATGATGAAAGCCTGTTGATCCAAAGTGGTAAGCCGGTGGGGATTTTAAAAACCCATGCAAATGCGCCGCGGGTATTGCTTTCCAATTCGCAACTCGTGCCGCATTGGGCCAACTGGCAGCACTTTGATGAACTGGAAAAGAAAGGCTTGATGATGTACGGCCAGATGACGGCTGGAAGTTGGATCTATATCGGTTCACAGGGTATCGTGCAGGGCACGTATGAAACCTTTTCTGCCCTGGCCAATAAACATTTTGGCGGCACGCTGAAAGGCACGTTGAATGTAACGGCCGGCTTGGGTGGCATGGGTGGTGCACAGCCGTTGGCGATAACGATGAATGAAGGGGTGTGCCTGGCAGCCGAAGTGGAAAAATGGCGCATTGAAAAACGGCTGCAGACAAAATATTGCGATGTGTTGTTTGAAAACATGGATGAAGCCATTGAACGGGCGCTTGACGCAAAACGAAAAGGGGAGGCGCTTTCGATTGGCGTGGTGTGCAATGCTGTGCATCTTTTAGAACGCTTGCTGGAGCGAAACATCATTCCGGATTCCCTTACAGATCAAACATCGGCACACGACCCGCTGATCGGGTATTGGCCGCACCAGATTTCGGTTGAACAAGCAAAAATTTTACGCGAAGAGAACCCGACACAGTACCTTGAGTATGCATACGATTCCATGTACCGGCATGTGTGGTTAATGCTGGAACTACAGAAACGCGGCGGGGTTACATTCGATTATGGCAACAATATCCGGGCGCGTGCAAAAGAGCGCGGACTCGAAAACGCATTTGATTTTCCCGGCTTTGTTCCCGCTTACATTCGCCCGCTTTTTTGCGAAGGCAAAGGGCCGTTTCGCTGGGTGGCGTTGAGTGGCGATCCGAAAGATATTCACACCACAGATGACGTGATTGCCAAACTTTTTCCCGATAACAATTCCTTACAACGCTGGCTGAAACTGGCAAATGAAAAAATCCAGTTCCAGGGTTTGCCGGCGCGTATCTGCTGGTTGGGACAAGGTGAACGCGAGCAGGCCGGTCTGGCGTTTAATGAACTGGTGCGTACCGGTAAGGTTTCCGCGCCGATTGTTATTGGCCGCGATCATTTGGACACGGGTTCTGTGGCGTCACCAAACCGCGAAACCGAAGCCATGCTGGATGGCAGCGATGCGGTAGCAGATTGGCCCATTCTGAATGCACTGGTAAATACCGCTGGCGGCGCCAGTTGGGTGAGCTTGCATCATGGCGGCGGGGTAGGGATGGGCTACAGCATTCATGCAGGCATGGTGATCGTTGCCGATGGCACGGATGAAGCAGCGCAACGCCTGCGCCGCGTGCTGCGCAACGATCCGGGACTGGGTGTTATCCGCCACGCAGATGCAGGCTATAAAGTGGCGCAGGAAACGGCAAAAAAAAATGGACTGGATCTGAATGACCGGTTGAAATAAACGGGTTTCTTGCATTCTAACTTTTTCAAAACCTATATTTTATTCGCACATATAATACACTGCTGGCATAAGGTTATGCAGTTTTGAAAAAGTTAGTGAACGTGAGCAGCCGCTTATTTTTATAAAAAGCATTTTCGTCAGAACGGGAAAAGCAGCGATATGGGGTTTTGAAAAAGTTTGCAGCAGAGCAGTTCGATGAAAGCTTTTCCTCCGCTTACAGATGCCAAAAGGTGCGGTTGGTCTGATTTTCGTTTGAATGGGCAGTAGTATGAGCCGTCTGATGATCATTTCCAATCGTTTACCTGTTTCCATTGACAAAACCGATGACGCAGTAGTGATGCGGCCAAGCTCCGGCGGCTTGGTTTCTGCTATCAAAAGTTATTTGGAAGGTGCGGGAAAAGAAGTACAACTTTTTGAAACAGCCATGTGGATCGGCAGTGTGGATGCGACGCCGGAAGACTGGAACCTGGTGACGGATATGCAAGCACTCCAGGACGATTTTAGCATAGAGCCGGTTTTTGTAGAAAAGAAATCGTATGATGCGTTTTACAATGGTTTTTCCAATTCCACACTGTGGCCGCTTTTCCACTATTTCCCGTCGTTGGTGGAATACGACGCGGAATGTTTTGAAGCCTATAAAGAAGTAAATCAACAATTTGCCCAAAAAGTTATTTCGCTGTATCAACCCGGCGATGTGGTGTGGGTACACGACTACCAGTTGCTGCTCCTGCCTCAGTTACTGCGCACTGCATTGCCGGATGCCGTGATCGGTTTTTTTCTCCACATCCCGTTTCCATCATACGAAATTTTCCGGTTGTTGCCCACAACCTGGAAGCGCGAATTATTGCACGGCATGCTGGGCGCCGACCTGCTCGGGTTTCATACGCACGATTATGTGCAGCATTTTATTCATAGCACCCGGATGGTGCTGGCCACCGAAAGCCAGTTTAGCACGATCTTATTTAAGAACCGCATCATCAAAGCCGATCTTTTCCCTATCGGTATTGATTATGAGAAATTCAAAAACGCGGCGACAAATGAAACCGTTGTAGCCATTAGTACCAAGCTGGAAGAAGCGTTTAAAGGGCAGAAAATCATTTTTTCCGTTGACCGGCTCGATTATACCAAAGGGCTGGAATACCGCTTGCTTGGCTATGAAACTTTTTTAAAAGCCCATGCCGACTGGCTCGAAAGAGTGGTGTTTATCTTAAATATCGTTCCGTCGCGTGATGCCATTGCAGCGTATGCAGAACGAAAAAAACTGATTGAAGAAAAGATCAGCACCATCAACGGTAAGTATTCGTCATTGCACTGGCAGCCGGTCATTTACCGGTATAACCACCTGGGTTTTGACGAACTCTGCGCGCTGTACGAGGTAGCCGATGTGGCGCTGATCACGCCGCTGCGCGATGGCATGAACCTCGTTGCCAAGGAATATGTTGCTTCCTGCATTGACAAAGGCGTTTTGGTGTTGAGCGAACTTGCAGGTGCAGCCAGCGAAATGAATGAAGCCTTGTTGGTGAATCCCACGGATACGGAAGAAGTGGCCGATGCGATTGCAACCGCGCTTGCCATGCCGCTAACGGAACAGCGCTCGCGCTTGTCTTACATGAAAAAACGTTTAGCGGATTACGACGTGGTGCGTTGGGTGAATGATTTTTTAGATGAACTGAAAAAGGCGCGGCAGGAGCATGAAAAGATCAAGGTCACTTATTTAAATGAAACGGCAGTAAACAACCTGCTCCAAAACTATAAACATGCGGCAAAGCGCTGCCTGCTCTTCGATTACGACGGCACGCTGACACCTATTCAACGTATGCCGCAATTGGCAAAACCCTCTGCGGAGCTTATGGACATTTTAAAAAGTTTAGGAGAAGATGCCGCAAATGAAGTGGTGGTGATTAGCGGGCGCGATGCGGATACGTTAGAGGCGTGGCTGGGCACCTTGCCCGTACATCTTGTAGCCGAACATGGTGCCATGATCCGCTATAAAGGCGGTAACTGGCAGCAGCAAAGCGCCGTATCATCGGAGTGGAAAGAAGCCATCAAACCTGTGCTGCAACTGTTTGTAACGCGCTGTGCCGGATCGTTTATTGAAGAAAAAAAGAATACCCTTGCCTGGCATTACCGCAACACCGAACGCGAACTGGGTTTTACCCGCTCGCGCGAACTGCGGAACACGCTGTTACAGCTTACCGTCAACTCACAAGTGCAGGTAATTGATGGCAATAAAGTGCTGGAAGTGCGGGTGATTGGCGTAGACAAGGGCGCAACGGTTCAAAAGCTCGTATCCCGTTTTTCGCCTGATTTTATTTTATGCGTAGGCGATGATACCACCGATGAAGATATGTTCCGGGTGCTCAATGAAAAAGCGTACACAATAAAAATTGGCACTGGCATCACAGCTGCGCAATGGTCGCTTCCCGCACAGGAGCAGGTATTGCCCTTGCTCCAACGTTTTGTTGCCACCACTGTTGCGTAACACTCGAACTACTGAGGCATGCTGTTTGCTGCAAGGTCACTGCTGTATACAGTTGCTTCTTTCATAATAGTCTGTATGATCCGTAATGGCGCGATCATGCGTTCTGGATTGTTGCGGATCGCTGAATTTAGATATTGAAGCGCCCGCTCCAGTAAAAAGGTTTGCAGCAGCACCTTAAGGTCTTCTTTTTCATTGGGCACAAAAGGGGTGTGCGCTACCTTATCCAAATATGCGTTTACAAAAAAGCCGCTCGTGTAATGCGCCCATTGTTGGGCAAAGGGCAGCAGGGAATACGTTTCCGCTTTGTTTACCTGGTAGCTGGAAAAGAATCCTTCATATGCTGTATAATACAGGGAGCAGATCATTTGGGCAACGTCACGGATCGGTGACCGTTTCAGGCGGCGCTCACTAAATGAGTGCGTCCAGTTGCCGCTAAAATCCTGAATCGCCAGATCTTTCCCGGTGAGTATTATTTTTTGAAGGATGTAATTTCCCTGCACGCGGATTTTCACCACGTCCAGCTTCTTCCTGTAAATACGCTTCAATACATTGAGGATATTTTGACGGCTTGTCAGCAATGCTTGTATATCCTGATGCAGTTCAGATGGCACCGCCGCACTGTTCTTTTGCAAAATTTCAAATGTTTCGCGTACCAGCGATTGCATCCCAGAGAAAAGGGAACGTTGATAATGGAGGGAAAATTCTTCCGGTTTGAATGCTGCCAATGTTTCGTCGCTTGCCAGCGCCAAGTGAAGTTCCCCGGTACGTATACCCAAAAGGTACATTTGTTCCGCGGTGCGGCCGCCCAGCAATACTTGTAGTTCTTCTGGCAATGCCTCAAAAAAATTAGGTTTAGTCAGGGTTCCGGTTTGTACGTCCGGGTGTAAGTTTTCAGGGTTTCGCGCTTTGATCCGTTCAATATAGTTTGCGATCCGTTCCAGCACGTAGGTGCGTCCGTCGCCATGATTCTCCTGTAATTCCTGCAGCATGCCCAACACGATGGTTCCTTGCTCCAGCGACCATTCGACCGTACCTAAAAAAGAGGGAATGTTATGAAACTGCATTTCCCCGGAAAGATGCGCGGTGATTTCAACATCGGGATTTATCGTGAATTCTACTTTGCGGTAAAGTTTTAAAAAAAACCGGTTTTCAAAAATGATCGAGGTATAATTGGCCTCCAGTGTGTACATTTTGATAGTTCCAGTTTCCGGCAAGGGTTGCGGGTTCGTTCCAGTGGTCTTAAATTCCAGTATGCCTGTTTGCAAAGGCAGGCGCGTAGTTTTCGTCGTTGCATGGATCAGAAAATGCTGTAGTGGCGCTGTATAAAACGCATCGCAAACAATGACTTCGATTCCGGACGTTTGCACGCGTGCCAATATCGCTTCGGGACAGTCCTGCAGAAGTTTCTTTGCCGCATCGTCCTTCAAAATCGTCAATGCCAGTTGGTAGAGTTCCGGCAATCCGCTTTCATAGGTTACTTCCACCAACAGCAGCAAACCTGTTCCGGCTTCTTCCGGCAGGAGCGTTGTTTGCTGAAAAGTAAGGTTATAGATATTGCGGTTCTTGCCAGTGAACCAAGGCTTGGATTGCAGATACGCGGGCAGCAATGCTTGTACATCCCGCATCATTTCCGGTTTCCAGCCGTTTTCCCAATCCGTCCATTGCAATACCGGAACGGCTGCATTTTCATTGGATGCCGTTTTTATTTTTTCCAGCGCAAACCATTGAAACGCATGCGAGCTTAATGTAAAAAAGTAAGGTGTGTTTTCTTTTATGGCCGGGAACCGGTTTTTACTGAAAAGTTCAACCGGTTGGTAACCTGTATAACTCTTTAAATCAATTTCTGCGGGCTGTGCATATTTGGATAAGTTCACAATGATCAAAAGCGTTTCCTCGCCGTAGGTTCTGGTGAAGGCTAAAACTTTCGGATTGTCTACCGGAATAAAATTCAAATCACCACGCCCAAACGCTTTATAATTCTTCCGCATGTTTATCATGCGCTTCATGAACCAAAGCAGCGAAGACGTGTTGCGGCGCTGCATTTCAACGTTCACCGATTCATAATGATACTCCGGGTCTAAGATGATGGGCAAATACAATTGTTGCGGATTGGCAGATGAAAAACCTGCGTTCCGGTCAGGCGACCATTGCATAGGCGTTCGTACCCCGTCGCGGTCACCCAAATAAAAGTTATCACCCATGCCGATCTCGTCGCCGTAATAAATAACCGGCGTGCCCGGCAGCGAAAAAAGCAACGAGTTCATCAACTCGATCCGCCTGCGGTCATTGTCCATAAGGGGCGCCAGCCGGTGCCGGATGCCCAGATTGATGCGCGCTTTGGGATCTTTTGCATAAGCCTTATACATAAAATCCCGTTCCTCATCGGTAACCATTTCCAGTGTCAGTTCATCATGGTTGCGCAAAAACATGGCCCATTGGCAAGTTTCTGGAATTGCCGGAGTCTGGTCAAAAATATCCGTGATGGGGTAGCGGTCTTCCATTTGCAGCGCCATGAACATGCGCGGCATTACCGGGAAATGATAGTTCATGTGGCACTCATCGCCATTGCCGAAATAGGCGGCTGAGTCTTCCGGCCACATATTGGCTTCTGCCAGGAAAACAGTTCCCGGATAATGTTCGTCAATATACTGCCGCATCTTTTTCAAAAACCCATGTGTCTCCGGCAAGTTTTCACCATTGGTGCCTTCGCGTTCAAAAAGATACGGCACGGCATCCAGCCGGAAACCATCCACACCCATCGAACACCAGTGGTCCAGCACTTTCAGCACTTCCTGTTGCACTGCTGGATTGTCGTAGTTCAGATCGGGCTGGTGATGAAAAAAGCGATGCCAGTAATATTGCTGGGCTACTGGGTCCCAGGTCCAGTTAGACGCTTCATAATCCTGGAAAATAATGCGCACCCCGCGGTATTGCTGCGGGTTATCGGTCCAAACATAATAGTCACGTTCCGGCGAACCTTTGGGTGCAGTGCGCGCCCGCTGAAACCACGGATGTTGATCCGAGGTATGGTTTATGACCAGTTCGGTAATCACTTTCAGGTTCCGGTTGTGGGCCGCGTCGAGAAATTTTTGAAAATCGTCGAGCTTGCCATAACGTGGGTTGATGTTGTAATAATCCGCAATGTCATATCCATCGTCTTTTAACGGAGAGGGATAAAACGGCAGCACCCAGATCGCCGTAACACCGAGTTCCTGCAGGTAATCCAGCTTTTCAACAATGCCCCTGAAATCGCCGATACCATCGCCGTTGCTGTCGCGGAAGGCTTTAATATGCAGTTCGTAAATGATGGCGTCTTTATACCAATGAAGTTTATCATCCAGTGCCGTCTGTGTCGTTGCCATGATGTAGTGTATCGTTTAGAATCGAATGCCGATCTGATTTTTCGCAGAAAATACCATGCCTTGTTCCAAACAAAAAATACTTTTCCATGCAACATGAGTGTTTTAAAAACTTATCTTTTTTGCCACGGAGGCTTCTGTATTAATTTGTTGTTGAAAGGGCGTTCCACCGTAGTCATGGCTGTATTTGCGTAGCCCAATGTACTTTAGCGGTATCATGGCGACACTTATCAGCAACATAAAGCTTCTGGTAAATACAAGAAGTGAGTCCTGTTTGCTGCGTGGTGCTGCACTGAGCCAGTTGCCTTGCCTCGAAAAGGCGTACCTGATTGTTGAAGGGCCGCATATTGCGGAATATGGGGAAATGAAAAAGTTGGGGCACCAGCCGGAAGCGTTTGCTTTTCATGTAGATGCGACCGGTAAAATGGTGCTGCCGTCGTGGTGCGACAGCCATACCCATCTTGTTTTTGCCGGCAGCCGCGAAGGTGAGTTTATTGATAAGATCAAAGGCGCGAGCTATGCGGAGATTGCGGCAAAAGGCGGCGGCATTCTGGCCTCGGCAAAAAAGATCGCTGCCATTTCAGAAGAAGCACTTTACCAGCAATCCTATAAGCGACTGCAGGAAGTGATAAAACTGGGTACCGGCGCCATTGAAATCAAAAGTGGGTATGGCTTATCCATAGATGGGGAATTGAAAATGTTGCGGGTCATCAAACGGTTGAAAGCAGCTTCAGCCATTCCGGTCAAAACAACTTTTTTAGGCGCTCATGCCGTGCCTTCTGCGTACAACAAAAACCGCCAGGATTATATCCGGCTGGTCGTTGAAGAAATGCTGCCGGTGATTGCTAAAGAAGGCTTGGCTGATTTTGTGGATGTTTTTTGCGAGACGAATTTTTTTACGCCTGAAGAAACAGCGTATATCTGTGATACGGGTAAATCGTATGGCTTGCTTCCAAAAATTCATGCAAACCAATTGCATGTTTCCGGTGGTGTTCAGGCTGGCATCAACGTCAATGCACTTTCCGTAGATCACCTCGAAAGCCTGGATGAAGCGGCGATTGCCGCATTGGCAGAGAGCAACACCATCGGGACGTTATTGCCCACGGCTGCTTTTTTCCTACGGATGCATTATCCACCCGCGCGTGACCTCATTACTGCCGGTTGTGCGGTTGCACTCGCGTCCGATTACAATCCGGGTTCATCGCCTTCGGGCAATATGAACTTTGTGGTGGCGCTTAGTTGTATCCAACTGAAATTATTGCCGGAAGAAGCGATCAACGCCGCTACCATCAATGGCGCGTTTGCAATGGGTGTGCAAGACGAAGTGGGCAGCATCACTGCTGGCAAAAAAGCAAACCTGATCCTGACAAAAGAAATTCCATCGCTGCATTATTTGCCTTATGCGTTTGGCGAAAACAACATTGAAAAAGTGATGGTATCGGGTGAATGGATGTTTTAAAAAGTGGAGAACCTTATATGGGATTTTGAAAAAGTTGGATCATTTAAATTGAAAGGCATGGGCGATATCAGTACCGAATTGTTGTTGATTATTTTATGCAGCCTCATTGCTTTGTCGTACCTGTTTTCGATTGCGAGCCGCGTTATAAAAGTGCCGTCCGTATTGCTGTTGTTGTTTGCGGGCATCTTTTTCCGGTCCCTTTCCAAATTGAACCATTATTTTGTACCCATTCCGATGCAGCTTGTAGAAGGCTTGGGCGTGGTGGGGCTTATCATGATCGTGTTGGAAGCGGGGTTGGACCTGAAGCTGGAGCGAAGCAAAATGCCGCTGATCCGCAATGCCTTTTTTTCCGCACTGGTGATCCTGGTCTTTTCCACCGCACTCGTTACGGCAATCTTGTTTTACTGGCTGCACGAGCCCGTATTGAAATGCCTCATCTACGCAGTGCCGCTTTCCATTATGAGCAGCTCTATTACCATCCCAAGCTTGCACCACCTTACGAATAAGAAAAAGGAATTTTTGATCTACGAAGCGTCGTTCTCGGATATTCTAGGCATCCTGTTTTTTAATTATTTAGTAGCTGGCGAACTGTTGGCCTGGCAATCGGTTGTGGTCTTTAGCCTGAGCCTGGTTGTGTCTATTGTTTTTTCTGTGGTGCTTTCCGTAGCGTTATTTTTCATCCTGGCAAAAACGCGTTTGAATATCCGGTTCTTCCTTATCTTTTCCCTTCTCATCCTGATTTATTCCGGCGGCAAACTGCTGCACTTGCCGTCGTTACTTATCATTCTTGTTTTCGGGCTGATGATCAATAACTGGGAAAAGATCAAAAGTCCCCTCCTGAACCGGTACTTTCCGCAACGGCAGGTGGCTTCTATCGCGTCGTTTTTACATTCCATCACGGCGGAATCTTCTTTTTTGGTACGCACGTTTTTCTTTATTCTTTTTGGTTACTCCATTGATCTTGCGTTTTTGCAAACTGGCGAAATTTGGATCGTGGGAAGCCTGATTGTGGTGGCGCTGTTCGTTGTTCGTTTTTTGTACTTGCGTTTTTTCCTACACACCAATGTGTTTCCTGAAACGTTTTTCATTCCGCGCGGTCTGGTTTCTATCGTGTTGTTTTATAAAATTCCTACTGCGCAGAAGTTGACCAGCTTTAACGACGACATTTTGTTTTTTATCATACTTTTCACCGGCGTGATCCTTTCACTCGGTATGATCTTTACAAAAAGTTCTACCGAAGATGTTATAGAAGAACCTGAATTTTCAGAACGAAAAGATATTTTATGAGCCTGCAACATTTCCGCTATTATACCAAAGAAGATGTATTGAGCCTGACACGCCTGCGCCGCTTTGAAACAAAAGCAGGCGAGCAGGTGCAGGTAAGCACCGGGCCTGATCTTGCTGCGCGGTTGCAATCATCTGTGGCAAACTATGTACTTCTTGGTATCCCGGAAAATATTGGCGTGAAAGCCAATGCGGGTATCGGCGGCACGTCAAGTGCCTGGTTGTCGTTTTTGCGTGCCTTCCTCAACATTCAAAGCAATGATTTCTTTAATGGCGCATCCGTGCTTCTATTAGGGCATTTTGATTTTTCAGATATGGAACGCCTGATTGATGAAAACGCCGGGAGCGAGGACGAGAAGATTGAGGCGTATCGCCATGCCGTAAATGCCATTGATGAAGAGGTTGAAAAAATAATAAAAGCAATTGTGGCTGCAGGCAAATTCCCGGTGGTGATTGGTGGCGGGCACAACAATGCCTATCCGATTATAAAAGGTGCTGCAAAGGGCTTACTGCAGGCACAAAAAATTGGTTTGCCACAGCTAAATTGCATCAGTCTTGATGCGCATACAGATTACCGTCCGGAAGAAGGCCGGCACAGCGGCAATGCCTTTCGCTACGCCGAAAGTGATGGCTTTTTACAGAAATATTGCGTTATCGGCATTCACGAAAATTACCTGCCGCAAAATGTATGGGTTGATTTTGTGAACAATCCTTTTTTTGATTGCCTCACGTATGAAGATATTTTCATCCACGAAAAACGCACCTTCACGCAGGCCATTGCACACGCGCTGGATTTTACCGGCGATGCATTTACCGGCATTGAACTCGACCTGGACAGCATTGAAAATGTATTGAGCAGCGCAATGACGCCAAGTGGCATCACGCCGTTACAGGCGCGGCAGTATGTGAGCCTTTGTGCCGCCAGCAATAACATGGCATACCTGCACCTGTGCGAAGGCGCCACCGAATTGCACGACGGCAAAAAAAACGAAACAACCGGAAAACTTCTCAGTTATCTCGTCACCGATTTTATTAAAATGCACCAAGGTTAATATGGGGTTTTGAAAAAGTTGGAGATTTCCTACCATAACCTTTCTGCAAGCGCAGGGCAACAAGGATTTCGAAAGCAGAAACAAGATTTACATTATTGGCGTGTTTGTCGCCCTGCGCTTGTTGAAAGGGTTACTTTAGGGTTGCTTGCAACAATATGGGCTTTTGAAAAAGTTTCCTTCTGTAATCTGTTACTAACGACGTTCTGCAAAAAAATGGTTCGTGAAGACACGAACCATTGTGGTAAAATTTCTGTCAACCGCCAACCATCAACAGCCAACTTTTTCAAACCTCATGCTTTCGGAATCTTTAGTTTCCAGCCGGGTTGAATCAGGTCGGGGTTTTTGATGCGATCGCGGTTGGCTTCATAAATTTTTTGCCAGCTTACGCCATATCGTTGTCCAATTTTACTCAGGCTATCACCTGAGACAACGGTGTATTCTTCCATTTGCGTAGTGGTCCCGCCGCCAATCACATTCAGGTTCATTACCAAATCGCCGGAACGGTAATCCGGATCAATCTGGTTGTATTTATCCCACAATTGTTTTTTTACATCTTCCGATGGCACTTCGCCATCTATATAAAGCACCGTACCTTGCTGGCGCACCTGCAGGTTGGTAGCGCCGGCCGCTTGTGCCGCATCTATCAAAGGTTGGTATTTTGCTTGCAATGCCATAACATTCTCCTTTTATTTTACGGTTAATTGATTGTTTACTTTTTTGGGTTGCAAAGCATTCACATCCATCATCAGCTTTTGCAGGTCGTCACGTTTGATGGTGCCGCGCAGTGTGACTTCGCCGTTTTGCACATCAGCACTTACATCTTTATACTTTTTTACAATCGCATCTACGGAATTTTTCAACGTGGCGTCATCGGCAACCACCACCGGCGCTGAAGCCGGCGCCACAGTAATGTTGTTTACCACCGATTTTACGCCTTTTACATCGTGTGCGGCTTGCTCCGTGCTGGGTTTGCACGTTTCATCCGGACATTGGCCGGTAAGAGTGAGCACGCCATCGTTTACACTGGCATTGATGTTGGCCAACTGGGGATTTACTTTCGCTTTGTCTTTGAAATCGCTTTCAATCTTGCTGTCTTTTGGCCCATTGTTACACGCCGTTAAGAACACACCCGACGAGAGGGTAAAGAGGACCGCAAGCAGCAGAAAACCTTTTTTCATATTTGCTGGTTTTAGAGTTTACAAGTAGGCTAGGGAATGCAACTCTTGT
>Ga0181463_1000097_pt1 | contig 18106 bp, 12 predicted proteins | sample InSIn1gowninarea_FD_119071 | JGI IMG/M metagenome (GOLD analysis project Ga0181463, IMG submission 119071) | Clean room microbial communities from NASA Spacecraft Assembly Facility at Jet Propulsion Laboratory, Pasadena, California, USA -... ... | reverse complement strand
TTAGAAAGTAAAAATAAAACAAGAACAAAGGTAATGGTTTGCCAAAAGATAAGTCCTATACCTGGGGTTACTAATTCCATGCGGTTATATGTCGATTAATGGTATTTAAAACCAAAATTTATATACAGGTTACTACTAATAATTATGTTGTTTTTACTTTTCCACTTCATTCTAATTTCCAGCTGCCCGTGCTAAAAGGCATACCCTTAGGAGCCGGGCAGCCGGAAATTAAAGGCCTTAACCTTTGAATGAAATAAGCAGACAAACTACCACCCCAAACAGCGCTACCCCTTCAATAAGAGCCGCCGCAATAATCATTGCAGTTTGGATACGCGCAGTAGCTTCTGGCTGACGGGCGATAGATTCCATGGCTGAGCCACCAATTCTACCAATACCTAAACCGGCACCCAAAGCAACTAAACCAGCACCGATACCGGCACCCATAATTGCTAAACCTGTACCTTCTGAAAGGCCTTGTACAACTTGAAGCAAAAGTGCTAACAACATAGTTATAAATTAAAAGTGAAAAAAAATTAAAAAAATCTTTTAGTGAGCACCATGGCCCATATCATCGGCGTGGTCGTGTTCTTCCACGGCACCGCCAAAATACATTGATGTTAATAAGGTAAATACGTAGGCTTGCAGTAAGGCCACAAACAACTCCAGGAAGTTCATGAATATGGCAAAAGCTACACTAATAGGGCCAATAGCCAGGCTCTTGAAAATAAATATGAGCGAAAACAAGCTTAAAATAATAATGTGCCCAGCAGTAATGTTAGCAAATAACCGGACCATTAAAGAAAATGGTTTGGTTAAAATACCCACTAACTCAATTGGTATCATAATCGGCAACAAAGCCGCAGGAACCCCGGGAGTTTTGAAAATGTGCGCCCAGTAAGCTTTGTTAGAGCTAAATAAAGTAATAATAAGTGTAAATAGCGCCAAAACTAAAGTAACTGCAATATTACCAGTTAAGTTAGCCCCACCGGGCATTAAGCCTAACAAATTATTAAACCAGATAAAAAAGAATATGGTAAGTAAATAAGGCAAATAACGCTCGTATTTCGGACCAATATTGGGTTTAGCAATATCGTCCCGGATAAATAATATAATGGGTTCAAAAAAGGATTGGATACCCCGGGGAGCTTTACCCCGATTAGTTTTGTACCGGCCAGCTACTGTAAAGAAAATAATTAGTAACAAAGCTACACTCAAAAACAACGAAGCCACGTTTTTTGTAATAGAGAAATCTAAAGGCCCAACGTGTTTTTCTTTGCCATCGGCAGTAGTTTCGGTTAACGGTTCTCCTTCTTCGTTGGCGTAATAAATATGCCCGTGCTCGAGTACGTAACCTTTATAAGGAACCAGTTGATGTTGTTCGTTATAGAAATTACCGGATGAAAAAACTTCCAGGCCATTCTTACCATAAACAATTACCGGCAAAGGCAGCACAAAATTGTCTGCAAAATGCCAGGTATAATCATCCGTAATGTGATGCGTAATCATACTACCCGGATCAAACGGAGCCTCCTCATGCGCGGGTTCCGCAGCAGTAGCAACTAAGGAGAAAAAAGAAAATAATACAATAAGTAACTTCTTCATCAAGAGACTTTTATACAAGGGCCTTAATCGACAGATAAAAGGCTATAACTGCTTTTTTGAATTTCGGCGCAAGTTAGTCAGAATGTGGTAAATTTCAAACCCGGTGTATAGAAAATAAAGGAAAAAGAAATTTAAAGTAAATTGTAGCTCTCGCTCGGTGGCAAAGTACACGTAAATAAATACCACTCCCATGCACATGAGCACCCGGAAAGCAGTAGAACCCATATAGTACATCTGAAAATTACCCGGGTCACTTTTACTACCCATTGTTACAATATAGTGCGTAAAAGCTGTAATAAACACAAAAAACAAAACCATGTACCAGAAATAAGGGTGCACCATAGTGTAACCATTCAGGTAAACTGCTGCTCCGGCAGCCAGGCAAATAAGAAAGGTGATTAAAATTAAATTTTTAAAAAAAGACATATCCTTTTGAAGACCGAGTATATTAGGTTTAAGCTAACTGCAACTAAATGAATAAATAACTACAAAATCAAGATAATTTAGAAGCAGTAATGTCAGGCTATTTCGTAGAATAAACATCTACGTTTAACTCATTACCAGCAAAATTGATACTGTTCAGATTACAGCTATTTTATTACTGAAACAATAATTTTATAAATAGAACCAACTACTCCCAATACCATAAATAAGATAGTAAACCAGGGATTTTTATTTCCTACATAAGCATCTAACCACATGCCACCGTAAGCAGCTAATCCTAATACTACAAGCATCTGAAATGCCAAGCCAGAGTACTTCATATACGATTGCAGTTTTCCTTTTTCTGAATCAGAACTTTTAGAAGAATCTTCGGGTGCCATGGCTCGGTAAAGTTTATCAAAAGTACACTTTAATTTAATTAATTTTCCGGAAACTGCTTAACCGGTTCGGTTGTTGTGCCTCACACTATTCTGTTTATGAGAGTGCAGTTCTACAAAGCTGATTAAACCATAAAAAAAGTTATTTTTACCTTTGAATGAATTAGTAATAACCCATACTCCTTGCTTAATACTTTTTATGGCGGTGCGTATGTCGGATTTAATACGAGGAACGTTATTTAAAAATAGTTTAGCGTTGGTACTTACTTTATATTGGATACTTATATTCTCTACGCTTTGACGAAGAAAAAACTAAATATTCTTTTCTTTTTTGCCACTAGTTTTATTTTTTGGCAATGTGCCAGCTCCGAGAACTCCGGAATGCTGGGTAAGGTCTATCATAATACTACGGCACAATACAACGCTTACTATTTAGGTAGTGAGCGTTTAACTGCTGCTGAAGGTAAAATCACCAAAGCTTCGCCGGATGATTATAACCACATCTTAACGCTGTTCCCCAGTACTGATACTACTTTTACCACTCAGTTTCGACCGGAATTAGAAGAGGTAATAAAGAAAGCTTCTTTTGCTATAAAGAAGCACCCTAAAAGTAAGTGGACCAGCGATAGCTATATTTTAGTAGGTAAAGCCCGGTATTTTTTAGGTGAGTATGACGAAGCTATCCGAACATTTCGGTTTGCTAATACCAGCAGCAAAAAAGACCAGGTTAAATACCGGGCACAGGTCTGGTTAATGCGTTGTTTTATTGCGCAGGGCGATTACGAAAGTGCCGATGCTGTATCGGATTTATTAAAGAAAGTAAAGTTAAATAAGAATAATGCGATTCATTTATTTTTAAACCGGGCAGAGTACCACTTGCAGCAAAAAGATACGGCTTTGGCTATTAATAATTTAAAATTAGCCATTCCGATCATGAAAAATAAAGATTATCAGGCCAGAGCCCGCTTTATTATGGCCCAGCTTTATCAGGCAACAAACCAAAGTAAACAAGCTTTTGAGGTTTATAACCGAATTGTAAAACACAACCCACCTTACGAACTAGGCTTTTATAGCAAATTAAATTTAGGGCAAGTTACGGAGCTTTCTAATACTGATGATAAAGCCCGGATTGAAAAATACTTTACCAAACTGCTGAAAGACCCCAAGAACGCTGATTTTAAAGATAAGATCTATTACGAAATGGCTCGATTTGCTTTAAAACAGCAACAGTACGAACCAGCGCTGGAATATTTGCGGCAATCAACCAAAGCAACTTCCATTAACGAGTCCCAAAAAGCATATTCTCATTTACTGGCCGGTAAAATTTATTACGAGAATTTGCAGAAATATAATCTAGCAGCGGCTTATTACGACAGTGCCGTGCAAATAATGCCGCCAATTAGCGTTGATTACCAGGCGGCCTCTGAACGGCGCGATATATTGAAAGAATTTTCGACGCACTATACTACTGTTCAAACCCAAGATAGCTTGCAGGCATTAGCCCGTCTCGATTCTGCTAGTTTAAACAAGCGCTTAGCTGCTATATTAGAAAAAAGAGCTCAGGAAAGATTGCAGCAAGAACAACAACTTAAGCAGCAGGCAGCAAATCAGCCCAACCAAAACGTATCAAATTTTAATTCTGGCTTAAACAATCCGGGTAATCGCAGAGGCAGTAATAATTCTAATTCCGGAGGAACCTGGGTATTTTGATAATCCAGCCTCAGTAGCGCGTGCCCGCGCAGAATTTACGCAGAAATGGGGTAACCGGCAATTACAGGACAATTGGCGGCTGTCTAATGTAGTAGCAGCAGCTACAGTAGCTACCCAAAACTCAGATAATACTATTGATAAAACGCCAACTTCTACCGGTTCCGATTCAGTAGCCTACAATCCGGCGGACGCCCGTAAGGAATTATTACTGGATATCCCAATTGGGCCGGAACGCCTACAGGAGTCTAATAATTTAGTAGAAGAGGCCCTTTTTAATTTAGCTGGCATTTATCAGCAACAATTAAAGGAACCCGTGCGGGCAGCCGAAACTTATGAGAAGCTCTTGCAACGTTTTCCGGGTACCAAACATAAATCAGAGGCTTATTACAGTTTGTACCTGATTTACCAGGAGCAAAAAAATGATAGGGCAAAAATTTATGCCGACTTAGTAAAAAAAGAATTTCCGGGAAGCAAATACGCTAAATTAATTGATCAGCCAGATTACTTAAAGCAGGTTTCTGCTAACAATAATAAAGCTCGGCAGTTATACGATTCGGCGTTTGTAAACTATCACCGGCAACGCTACCCGGTAGCTATAACCTTAGCCAACCAGGTTCAACAACAATACCCGGATAGTGAGCTAGCCGATAGAGTAGCTTTTTTAAAAGTATTGCTAGCTGGCCGGACTCAAAAACCAGAAGTATTTAAAACGGCAGTAAGGCAATTTATTGAAAAATATCCTGCTAGCACTTTAATACCTAACGCCGAAGAAATTTTAAATTCTTTTGAAGCTTACGAAAGTGGAAAGTTATCATTAGTAGAATTTAATAAAACCCGGGCCCAGCAGAAACAAGCAACACCAGAATTATCAGAAGTTGCCGATGCAGAACCAATAGCAGACGAACCGGTAGACGAATCAGTAGTTGAGGAACCTGCTGCACCAGAACCAACTGAAACGGAATTACCTAAACCTAACCGTCGCAGACCACAACCGGGAAAGAAATCAAATTCCCGGCGAGAGCCCGTGGTAACTCCAGAAACAACTCCGTCTGATGCGGGTGCAGATGAAACAGAACCAACTGAATCGATAGAACCAGCAGCTACCGAACAGGATGCTACTGGCCAGGAAAACGCGCCGGTGGAAACGGCAGCTCCTGTTCCAAATAATTCTACTCCGGCGGCCGCACCCGCTTCCAACAATCCAACCCCCACTGCTCCTTCACCCGCTGAGTCAAAAGTTACATATGCAGCTAACCTGGCTATTCCGCACCTGGTAGTAGTGGCATACCCTAAAAACCATCCGGCGTTTAAAGATATTCTTACTAAAATGACGGCTTACAACGCTAAATATAACCTGGCCGATAAGCTAACTGTTGATTCTACTGGATTTAACGGAACTACTAATTTTTTAATTATTAAAGAATTTGATGCGGGTAAAAAAGCGACTAGCTACGCCACCAAACAAAAGGCGCCCCAATCGCCTTTAAGTAAGATTAGAGGTATAGAATTTACTACCTTTGCTATTTCTTCTGAAAACTTACTCATTCTAACTAAAGAAGGTAAGCTGGAGGATTATCTTACTTTTTACAAAAATTCTTATTTCTAATACATGGCTTCGCCTAAATCAAATAACTATTATTCTAAAATTATTTCTGCTGTCTGGTTGGTATTTATTGCCGGAGTATTGGCTTTAGGATTATACGTTTACGCGGTAAGCATTAATTTTTTAAATTTATTCGGAGAACTCCCCGATTTTAGAGCACTCGAAAATCCTAAAAGTGTATTGGCTTCGGAAGTTTATTCCGAAGACAATGTATTAATGGGAAAGTATTTCCTGGAAAACCGCTCTCCGGTAGATTACGGCGATTTGCCCCAAAATTTAATAGATGCCCTTATTGCTACCGAAGACATTCGGTTTGAAGAACATTCCGGCATTGATTTTAAAGGATCTTTTGCGGTAATCTATTATAAACTTACCGGCAAACAAGACCGGGGATCCAGTACGCTTACGCAACAATTAGCCCGTAACTTATTTCGCACCCGTACCGATTTAAACAAAGGTTTATTAAGCTCTATACCGGGCCTGCGGATGCTCATCATTAAAACCAAAGAATGGATTATGGCCATCCGGCTGGAACGTTCTTATTCCAAAAAAGAAATACTGCTCATGTATTTAAATACTGTGGATTTTGGTTCAGGGGCGTTTGGGATTAAATCGGCGGCAAAAACTTTTTTTAACAAAGCTCCTAAAGATTTAAAATTAGAAGAATCCGCCGTACTGGTAGGTTTGTTGAAAGGTCCATCTTACTTTAGCCCGGTTAAAAACCCGGAAAGGTCGTTGCTGCGCCGTAATACCGTTATCGGCCAGATGCAAAAATACGGCTTTATTCAAGCAGCAGATGCTGATTTAGCAAAGAGCGCCAAAATTGCACTTAATTACCATGTGGAAAATCAAAATACCGGCATCGCACCTTACTTCCGTACAGAATTAGGTAAGTTTTTGCTGCGGTGGTGCAAAGAAAATGGCTATAACCTTTACGAAGACGGCTTAAAAATTCATACTACTATTAATTCGCGCATGCAGCAATACGCCGAAGAAGCGGTGCGGGAGAATATGCAAAAGCAACAAAAGCTATTTGCTACCTATTGGAAAGGTCGCCAACCCTGGACTTACGATAATGGCGCTACTATTAAAGGCTTTCTGGAACAACAGATTAAACTAACAGATCGCTACAAAGCTTTAAAAACCAGATATGAAGGCAACGAAGATTCTATCAATTTTTACTTGCGCAAAAAAATACCAATGAAAGTATTTACCTGGGAAGCACCCGGGGAGAAAGAAGTTGTAATGAGCCCCATGGATTCTCTGGCCTACTACAAACGCTTTTTAAATACAGGATTTATGGCTATGAACCCGCTCAATGGCCAGATAAAGGCTTGGGTAGGCGGTAATAATTATAAATATTTTAAATATGATCACGTTAAGCAAGGTCGCCGGCAACCCGGTTCTACGTTTAAACCAGTAGTTTACTTAGCGGCTATTGACAATGGTTACTCCCCTTGCTACCAGGTAATGGACGTACCTGTTACTTTCCCAGCGGAAGATGGTCGCCCGCCCTATACCCCCAATAACGATGACAATGTTTACTCGGGTCGTTCTTTTGACCTGCGCGAAGCTTTAGCTTTTTCAAAAAATACGGTTACCGCTCACCTGGTACAAAAATTAACCCCTGCAGTAATAGTAAAATACGCCGAGCGATTAGGTTTTTCTTCTAAAATTGATCCAGTTCCGGCAGTAGGTTTTGGTTCTAGCGATGTATCGTTGTATGAAATGTGCGGCGCTTATGGCACATTTGTAAATAGTGGTAAATGGACCGAACCCGTTTATCTAACTCGGATAGAAGACAAAAACGGTAATTTGTTACTAAACTTCGTACCTAAGTCACGGGATATTATTAGCGAAGAAACTGCTTATTTAATGGTACATTTACTTAAAGGCGGAGCCGATATAAAAGGTGGTACTTCTTACTATGGGCTCCGTTTCCGGCATAAGCTTAAAAACGAGATAGGTGCGAAAACCGGTACTACCAGCAATTACTCCGACGCCTGGTTTATGGCCATTACGCCCGATTTAGTTTGTGGATCATGGGTGGGTGGCGAAAACCGTAGTATTCACTTCCGGAGTGCAGCTTATGGCCAAGGTAACAAACTAGCCCTACCTCAATATGGTTTATTCATGCAAAAAGTACTTGCGGATAAAACTATCTCTATTAATACCGGTCCGTTTCCGAAACCTACCGCGCCTTTAACAGTAGAAATTGATTGTGCCAAATACAATAACATGGGTGGTATTCCTCAGGACTCTATCAATCAAGCGGAAATATTAAACCCGGAAATACAACTGGACGAAGGTATTTAAGTTATAGCCCAACACTTGAGTTTAGAACTAACTTATTTTTAATAAGCTAGTTCATAGCTATTGATTTGAAGCCCAGTGTTCCTTTAAATTCCAGTAGTATAGTGGCTAGAATTTAAAAATTTTAAAAATAAGCATTTGGGATCTGGATTCTAAGAAACATGCCTGCCGACGAGATAATACGTGAGAAGATAAAGCACTTGCCTAACCGGCCGGGCATTTACAAGTTTTTCGATGAGAATGACGAAATCATTTACGTCGGGAAAGCAGTAGATATTCGCAAAAGGGTAAGTAGTTATTTTAATAATTCAACGCAACATAATAAAAAAACCCGCAAGTTAATTTCTCATATTCGTAATATCCAGTTTACAATTGTGGATACCGAGAGTGATGCTTTTCTGCTGGAAAACAACTTAATTAAACAATACCAGCCGAAGTATAATATATTACTGAAAGACGGTAAAACGTATCCTTACATCTGTATTACTAACGAGCGTTTTCCCAGGGTACTTAGTACGCGTAACAAAATAAACGATGGCTCTAAGTACTACGGACCCTATGCAAGTATCACCAACATGAACGTAGTGTTGGAAATGATTCGGTCGTTGTATCCGTTGCGCACCTGTACGTACAATTTATCACCCGAAAATATTGAACGCGGAAAGTTTAAAGTATGCCTGGAGTACCATATTGGTAATTGCAAGGGCCCTTGCGAAAACCTCTACGACGAAGAATCTTATAACCAACATATTCTGCAAATCCGCAACATATTATCCGGCAACTTAAGCATTGCCAAAGCTTATTTTAAAGATAAAATGGTAGCCGCGGCTCAGGAAATGCAATATGAATTGGCACATAGTTTTAAGCAAAAGCTTGATGTTTTAGAAGATTTTCAGGCTAAGTCTACCGTGGTGAGTAACACGCTCACCAATATTGATGTTTTTACTATTACCTCGAACGAAAAATGCGCTTTTATCAATTACTTAAAAGTAATGAATGGCGCTATTATTCAAACGCAATCGCTGGAAATTACTAAAAAACTCGATGAATCGGATGCAGATGTACTGGCCACTATAATCGTGCAACTACGCCACGACTTTGAAAGTGAATCAAAAGAAATTCTTACTAACATTGAATTAGAACTGCCTCTGAATAACATAACGATTACTGTACCCCAAATTGGCGACAAGCGTAAATTATTAAATTTATCGCTTAAGAACGTGCTTTACCTGCGCAAGGAAAAAGAAAGCATGAACGAGAAGTCGAAAGATACCAATGAGGTACGCATTATGGAAACGCTTAAAAAAGATTTGCGCTTAAGCGAGTTGCCTAAGCACATCGAATGTTTCGATAACTCCAATATTCAGGGTACTACGCCGGTTGCTTCCATGGTCTGTTTCCGGAATGCCAAACCAAGTAAGAAAGATTACCGCCATTACCACATAAAAACGGTGGTAGGTCCCGATGATTTTGCTTCGATGTACGAAATTGTAACCCGTCGCTATCGTCGGCTTTTAGACGAGGGCACTCCACTACCGCAGTTAATTGTAATTGATGGAGGCAAAGGTCAGTTAGGTATGGCAGTAAAAGCTTTAAAAGATTTAGGCATTTACACGAAAGTAGCCGTTATAAGTATTGCGAAACGTTTAGAAGAAATATTTTACCCCGGCGATACATTGCCGCTTTACATAGATAAAAAATCAGAATCGTTACGGTTATTACAACGCATTCGTAACGAAGCGCACCGTTTCGGAATAACTTTTCACCGTGAAAGAAGAAATGCCGGCACTTTAAAAACCGAAATAACTGACATAAAAGGCCTGGGCCCCACTACAGCGCAAAAGCTACTCTCGAAATATAAATCGGTTAAAAAAATTAAAGAATTAACCGAAACGGAATTAATAACCGAAATTGGTAAAGCAAAAACCAAAATTCTGCTGGATTATTTTAATCAGGAGAGTAATGCTTAATTTATAATGTAAATAGCGTAATTAATTTACACGTATAATATCCTGACTAAGCAAAAATTTAAAAATTTGCTTATAAAGTAAAAAATGTTTCAACCAACCCCCACTCGTTAACATATACCGGTGCATGGTATCCGAAAATATTCTATCCAGAATAAATGCTTTTTTCCGTAAAGAGTATTTTGATCCGGATGTTACAAGAGCTTTATTAATTACGGCGGGGTTAGTTGTTCCTTTAGTAGTATCGGAAACTTTAGGGGTAGCTGTTTATGGTAGTTTTGCCGCCATAACATCTCAATTGCTACTATCCACTAAGCTGCAAACCACTTATTCCAAGAAAGCTTTTATTTTAATTATCAGCCTTATTTTTATAAGCATAGCTCCGCTTGTAGGTACTTTAGTCAGTAATCATTTTTGGTGGGCTGTTATTAGCATGGCTGTTATTGCCGGCATATCTTCTTTGGCAAAAGAACTGGGCGCTCATGGCCAAACGCTTGGTTTGTGTGCCGTTATTCTATTTTTATTATCCTTAAATGGCCCCCATGATCTGGATACCGGACTATACCGCATGGTAGCCACATGGTTTGGTGGTATATGGGCAGCCTTGGTACTTTTATTTTTTTGGCCTTTTCGTCCGGACTTGCCTTATTACACCAATTTAGCTTTATCGTGGGAACTAAGCGGTAATTTGGCAGGATGGTTGGCAGCTTCGCCTAATGCTCCGGATTTAGAAGATAAGATTCAAAAAAAAGAAATTAATCTGCGAAACGCCATCAACAATGTTTTACCTTTCCTCCGCAAAAAAGATCGACGGTTTTTCTACATTCGCCGCGACTTACTAAAGATTGTTCGGGCATCGTCCCGATTTGGCGCTACTATATTAGCCATGCATGCCAATCTGGAAAATGTGCGCCGGCAAAGCGCCTCGGGGCCTTGGTTAAATGATTTGCAGCTTTGCTTTTCCTTTGCTTCTCAGGCTGCTAAGGCAGTAGCTAATGCTCTAATTCTTGGCCGGGATAAAGACTTAAAGCATTTAGAAAAAATGATTTTTGGAGTTCAGCAGGCCACTAATCAACTACACCAACACCTAGATGATACTGAAAAAGAATTACCAGTTACTTTAGACTTACACCGCTTATATATTTTATTTGAATCTGCTGTTCATTATTTACAAGATGCGCATCTTTTATTAAACCGCGTAGCAGCGAAAAAAAAACAAAATCTAGAACATCCATCTGCTGTTCACTACCAGCCTTTAAGCAGGTTATTGGCTATTCGTAGTTTTTTTAATTTTAAAAATGTTCCGCTGAAGCATACCTTTCGACTGATGCTGCTCACGGCGGTTTCTATTGCCTTATTTTATGGCTTCCAAATTCCGCGGGGTTATTGGATTGCTCTTACTATTATGGTGGTACTGCAACCAGATTACGGTACTACTCAACAAAAAGCTTTACAAAGAGTAACGGGCACTACCATAGGTGCGGCCTTAAGTACGTTATTATTAATTCAACCACTTGCTCCCGGCATTTATATTTTTCTAATTGCGTTGTTTTGTTTTTTATTCATTTATCTACAACAACGCAATTATACCGTTTCGGTAGTATTCGTTACCATTATGCTGGTGGCCATGTTCGAAATTTCTGGAGCCATTGACTGGCATTATGCAGCCTATCGTTTATTTGCCACCAGTCTAGGCGGTGTTTTGGCAATAACAGGAGCTTTTTTGCTATGGCCCGATTGGGAACGTTCGCAGGTACGCAGTATAATAGCTAAAGGAATATTGGCCAATCGTGATTTGCTTATACAACTACAGCATGAGTTAATGGCGCAAACAGGATTTCACGCCCGTATTATTGCCGACCGAAGAAAGGCTGAGGTTTCTAATTTAGCAATTGCCGATTCTATTGTTCGCCTGAAATTAGAACCTGGCACTCTAAAAGAAAAGCTGCAATTAGCTCAAAGTATTAGCTTTCAGAATGGCCGCTTAACCCGGGAATTAACATCTCTAGCTGCCCTTCTTCCTGGACTTGGAGCCACTGAACAATTACTACCAGAATCCATCTTGGTTTTAGAAAAGTACGCTCAACAATTAACTCATTTGGCTGAGCACCTAAAATCCGAAGCTTTAATTACCGATGATGTTACCGCTGATATTCCTTTCCCCGGTATGAAAACTATTATGCAACCAACATTCCATACTGGTCCTGGCTCAACTAAATATCTACACGTTGATACGCAAGCCCTTAAAGAAGAGCTTATTCATGAACAAGTTAACAAAATAGCCGCCACTATTTATAATATAAGAAAGGATGTTCAGGCTTTAAATGCCTTATAGGATATATAGATAATAAAAAAGGAGGCTTTAATTGCCTCCTTTTCTTATATTTTTAAAAATTTACTTAATTACTAATAACTCCACAAACTAGATTCCCATTCTATCAATTCTTCCACAGCTTTTTGCGAAGCTAGTAAACCTTTTTGAGAACCTTCATTAATAGTAGCTAAATCATCGTCGTTAGCATTCGACACTTTTTTAATATAAGAGCTAAATAAACGTAGATCAAACGCATCGGCTAAGTTCTTGTGCTGAGCATCATTTTGTTCATTGTACCAAATGGCATCATTCGGATGAGCCCGGAATACCTTTACTAAATCGCTGTACTTGAAAGAAGCTATTCTTTCTTCTACGCCTTTAGCTGAATATTTCACAGGTATTACTAAAGTTATAGCCTGAATGTCGTAATACATACGGGAGCGCTTCTTATCGAAAACAATGTTTTCCTTCATTTCCAGCTGATAAAGTTCTTTTGCAAAGAACTCATTCATATTTACTGGTGCTGCTGCTGGTGCGGCAGTTGCTCCTTTTTTACCTTTATTGTTTAATTTAGCAAAAACATCTTCTTCTTCCGCAGGAGCATTACCAAAGATTTTCTTTTCTTCTTCAGACATAGCATCCCCTGCTTCATCGGGCTTTGTTAATTTAACACTAAAATCATTTCCGGATAAAGGAGTGGTGAGCGAATCATTCTTATAAGGTATTAACTCTCCCCGTTTTGCAGCATCTATTATTACTTTCGTAATTTCTTTATTTACCGAAAACATGGGTTTGTTTTGCTTTTCCCGTAAATCCAGGCCTCGCCAAACTACCTTCTTATACATGAGGTCAGTTTCTGGTATTGGTCTGGCGGAAGACGTGTTACTGGTAACCGTAGTTGAGGGTTCTGCCCCCCCATTGGCCGTACCACCTGCTGCCGATTGTTGCGTACCTTGCGTTGCAGGTGTGTTTTTAGCTGGTGTACCAGTTGCTTTTGGTAAAGTCGACTGTTGAGTTTGCTTAGGAGCAGGAGTGCCAGTTGCTTTCTTCTGCTGCGCAAAAGCATTCACCGATAATCCAACACCCAAAACCAATATCAGAAACTTATTCATAGTAATGGAATTTCAAAAAATTAGTTTAATGCGATAACAAATGATTTACCAGCTACAGGCACATCCTCAAACTGATCTTTATAATTAGCGCGTTTTAAATCTTTTACCGTAACAATTAATCGGTCACCCGGTCTGGCTTGAGCTGCCATAGCGGTAATATTAGCTGTTTTACTGCTAAATGATTGTTCTTGCACAATATTTCTTCCGCGAGCCAATGTTACTTCAAATTCAGTTACCCGGAAACGAGCATCTTGCGGTAGCATATTTTTAAAACTTTCGTCGGCAATTGCTTCTACAGATATTTGTCTTGGACCAGGAGCAGGTAACCCTCTCTTCTCATCCACCGGACGTCCATTTGCCAAGCATACAATATCTGGGCGAGGGACTGGACGTACCTGGAAAGTTTGGTTGCCAATAGCCGCTCCACCACTGCTTACATTTAAAGTTACCTGGCGAGCAGTTGGTAAAACCATTACTTCGCCTTTTTTAGTACCTTTTGAAACCTGAGCTCCTGAAGCAGAGAAAGAAGGATCATACAAAGCACCTAATGCCGGCACTTGAACATCTAACTTGTTACCGCAATTTAAATAAAGTGCCTGTACGGAAGCTGATTGAATGGACATTACTGGCTTGGCTACTACGTATTCACCAGAAACGTTAAAGGTAGTATCCCGACCATTTTGCGTCATTTTAATCTGACCTTTCCAGCTTTTCTTGGCATTGCCGTCCTTATCGTAAGCACCTGCAGAAGCAACAAATTCTACTTTACCGCGACCGTTTTCTACTTTAACCGGACGACCTTCGAAGAACATACGCGGAGCAATAGCACTGGAAGTAGCGGCGATAAACATTTCAGCAGAATATTTAGTGCCAGCTGCTACCGTGTTAGAAGCAGCACTGTAGTTACCAAATATTTTATCGAATTTAATAATATCTGCTCCTACTTTACCCGCTAAAGTTTGTAAGATATCGGCTTCGTATTTTAAAATTTCTGTTTCCTTTTGGGCTAATACGGCTAAAGCCGCTGTTAGTGGAGTAGCTTCAAAGTTTAATTCAGCAAAGTCTTTGCTTCGTTGAACCCGGTCTTTCTTTGCAACCGGATCATCTTTCGCATCAACTGCTAATTGCGGAATACCTGGATTATATACCCGCATGGCGTTAGCATATTTATTTAACCGATCTTTTAACTCGTATGCTTTACCTTTACCTTTGTTAGCACCAATCATATAAGTAGCCACGGCATCTTCCGCGCTTGGATCTTTATAGGTTTCACCTTCCATACCCCCGGCTCTTTTAATTAGTTCAGCACGTAAACCCTCTACGTAATTAATAATTTCAGTAGTTTGGGCCCGTACTTCCGATGCCTGATCTAGCACCTTAACATCATTAGGGCGGTTACCGCCTTTTGATACGGTAGTTTCAATTGATTTCCGGACACCATCGTTATCTGCTTTGGTTTTATTATTAACCGTCATCAAACTATCGTCCAGAAATTTAAATTTTAATATGATTGCAGAACTTACCTGCAACGCTAACAGCGCTGTAAGTACCAAGTACATCATACCAATAAGTTTCTGCCTTGGGGTTTCTTTTGCTCCAGCCATTTTTTAAAAAATGCTTTTAATTAATTGTTTTTGTTGTTAGCTCTAATATTAAGAACGCATTGCATTTAACATATTGCCATACACATTATTTAAAGAGTGCAGGTTTTTAGTTAAAGTGCCAACTTCATTCTTGAACTGCTCGGTATCTTTAGAAGCGTCCGTCAGATTTTGCATCGCTACTGTTAAGTTACCATAGAACCGGTTCATAGACTTTAAATGATTATTGGCGTCTTGTAGTTCCATTTCGTAAACAGCATTTAAAGCGCCCAAGTTTTTAGTTATATTTTGTACCTGTTCGTGGTATTCGCGAGTGTTGGAAGTTGCAGTTGTCATCTGCTTAATAGCATCAACTGTACTTGCATACGCCTCGTTAATTTTATCTAAAGATCCGGCTGCTGTTCTTACTTTAGAGGTATACTCCTTGGTAGCGATAGTAGCATCACCTAAATCAGCCATTTGCGAAGTAGTTTCGCTTAAACGATTTAAACCTTGACCTAAAGTGCTGATGCTAGCTGGCGTTACATTCGCATCGCGTAACATCTTATCTAAATCACCGGTGATAGAAGGACCACTTGGGGTAATTTGTGCCTTAGGGCCAGTATAATCATCAGCTAATTGCGGATATACACGAGTCCAGTCTACCTCATGGCTTTGTGGCTGAAACGCACTCAAGAAAAAGATAACCGCCTCGGTTAACAGGCCTACGGTAAGCATTAAGCCAGCACCTTCCCAGTGCTGAATTTTAAAAAGAGCTCCTACAATTACAATTGCAGCACCGATACCGTATACTTTTGGCATTACCACATCGAATAGGAAATTGCCACCTTTTGCTTTACTCATTTTGTTTTAGAATTTGTTTTTTTGTAGATGATGGATTAACTGTTTTGTTAAAAATTTGGTTTGAATTAATTAGGCTTTGTTTTGTTTAATTTAATTGTATAATGAGTTTCTTAGTTAAATACTATCTGGAGCGTTGGCGATCACCTAACATGATCATGGAATTACGGAAGCCAATGTAAGAACGGGCAGAATCTTCAAACTCAAAGTTACGAGTACCAGTTTCCAGGAAATAAGCTACATCTTTCCAGGAACCTCCTCTAACTACTTTACGAGGTTCATTATCATTATTATAAACCGGGTTTAAATCCCAAACTACGGGTACTGCCGCATCGTAGTAAGCATCTGCACACCACTCCGACACATTACCGGCCATATCATATAAACCAAAATCGTTAGGGAAATATTGTCCTACCGGACCAGTGTAAGAATACCCATCGCTATAATAATCACCCCGGCCTGGTTTAAAGTTTGCCAACATACAACCTCTGGCATTACGTAGATAAGGACCACCCCATGGATAAGTAACCATATCGCGTCCACCCCGGGCAGCATATTCCCATTCTGCTTCAGATGGTAACCGGAAGTCCGGCATAGCCGCCTGTCCATCTTCTACCAGGAAAGCATTCTTACGCTTAGTCCGCCAATCAGAGAAGTATTTGGCCGCATTCCAGTCTACTCCTACTACCGGGTAATTGTCAAAAGCTGGGTGCGTATAATAATATTGCATCATGGGGTCACCCATAGAATAAGTAAAGTCCCGCATCCAAACAGTTGTATCCGGATAAAGCTCACCCATTACATAATCTTCTCCCAAGATATCTAAAGAGTCTTCCCGGATAGCATTCATAAACTCCCGGTACTCATTATTCGTAATCTCCGTCTCATCCATGTAGAAGCCCCGGATAGTAACTTGCTTATTCAGGTTAGACATGGTAGCGGCAATGTCCTGGTCGGTTTGCCCCATGTGAAATGTTCCGCCCGGACAAGGCACCATTCCATACGGAACTTCCTGCGGATTAAACTCCGGCCGATCTTGAGCACCTATTACGTCTCCTTCGGGACCACCACGCATACCGCAGCCGCCTAAAATTATTACTGAAGCAGCAATACAAGACAATTTTAGAAATTTATTCATAACGAAGGTAAACAAAGAAGTAATATCAAATATAACTATTACAATTTTTAGTACTGAGCAAAGGTAACAAAGAGAAATATCAAAAACAATAGCTTTTATTTAGTATTTCTCCAACTTTATAACGCTTTATTAAGGTTATTATTAGCAAACATAAAAATTATCCATTGTATTGATAACCAGAGATTTAGATATAAAGTATTTTAAACCAGAAAATATTGTATATATCCTAGAAACTATACCGTGGAGTCCTTATAATCGGTTTTATAATATTTGCAGGTCGAGGAATAAAATACGACAGAATTAATTCATGCGATGTCAAAGCCTTAGCTTCCGGATTAAAGGTTGTTAAATCAAAGGCATAACCAAGTTGCAAAGCATTATTTCTAGTTAAGTACAAACCAGCCATAGCAGTTACTGCTTCCTGATGCCGGTAACCAAGTCCGGCATAGTACTTTTCGTTTAAAACTGCTCTTCCACCTGCTTCTACCGACACCTTATTTAAATCATATTTAACAATAGCTGTTGGCACTATCGTTACCGACGGAGAAACGGCTAGATAATATCCGGCCGTAAAAAAAGCGTGATTACGAGCAGTAAACAACCCAAAACCGTTTGTTTGGGTTCGAGCACTATCTTCAAACTTATATTTAGATTGTAACAAATTATTTATTCCCGCGCCAATATACAATTTAGATGATTGATACCACAATCCTGCACCAATATCATATTTACTATCTGAACTGTTCTCCGGAACACTAGGATCATCTGGATCGTTCGGTCGATAGTCACCTTTTTTTATATTAGTCAAGTTTCCTTGGATACCAATGCCAATTTTACCATTACCCGCTTTAATATGAGCAGAATAAGCTAAAGATGCACTACTGGATTCAGTAGCCCCTAACCTATCATTAGTTGCATACAGCCCTACACCACCACCCAAGAATCGTACCGGAACTGAAATTGAAATTAATCCTGTTTTAGGAGCACCACTGCCATCGAAACTTGCTTGGTATCCTGCCCATTGATAACGATACAACATATTCACCTCCGTTTTATCCGTTATACCAGCATAAGCGGGGCTCAAA
>Ga0181463_1000092_pt1 | contig 18186 bp, 19 predicted proteins | sample InSIn1gowninarea_FD_119071 | JGI IMG/M metagenome (GOLD analysis project Ga0181463, IMG submission 119071) | Clean room microbial communities from NASA Spacecraft Assembly Facility at Jet Propulsion Laboratory, Pasadena, California, USA -... ... | reverse complement strand
TGGCTTAAGATCTGCACCAAGTTTTCTTAATTCATCTAAAACTTTCCAGTCATTTGCGGTGCTATCCAGTTTATCAAAGTAATTTTTTGCATACCCTATCTTTAATTTTTTCCAGTCGGCTTTACCGGTATAATTAAAAGGCATGTTTACAGCGCTTGCATCTAAACTATCTGTTCCATGTATATAATTAAATACAATTGCAGCATCTTCCGCGCTTCTGCATATTGGGCCGGCTTTATCCATACTCCACGATAAAGCCATTGCACCACTTCTGCTAATGCTTCCAAACGTTGGCCTAAGACCTGTAACACCACAAGTTGTTGATGGGGATATGATAGAGCCGAGCGTTTCAGTACCTATTGCAAAAGGTAATAATCCTGCTGACGTTGCAGATGCAGAACCTGCTGACGAGCCACTGGAACCTCTTGTTAAATTCCATGGATTTCTTGTTCTGCCACCGAACCAAAGATCGCCTTGTGCTAAAGCTCCCATTGAAAGTTTTGCAATTAAAACAGCTCCTGCTTTTTTCAATTGACTATACACGAAAGCATCTTCTTCGCGTACCTGGTTTTTATAAGGTTCTGCACCCCAGGTTGTCTTTGTTCCCTTTACTGAAAAAAGATCTTTTAATCCATAAGGGATGCCATGCAGCGGTCCCTTGTATTTACCTGCAGCAATTTCTTTATCGGCTTGCTGCGCTTCTTTCATTGCAATGTCTTCTGTGTATGATATAACACAGTGTAGACTATCATCAAACTTTTTTAAACGGCTAATAAAAAAGCGGGTTAGATCTACAGAACTTATTTTTTTGTTTTTTATAAGTGATGCCAATTGCATTATTGAATAATATGCAAGGTCACTTCTGTTTTGAGGCAATGACACGTTTGAGGGGATAGTCCACGCAACTGGTTGTTGTGTTTTATTCAACTTCATGCGGGGCAAAACAGGGCTGTGCGATAAGGTTGAGGGTGTTCCATTGTCTAATGAAAACTTCCTCATAGCGTCGTAATTGATCTTTGAGTATCGCACGTTATTTAGCATTGAATCTATTTCAGGCTCTGTAAACTGAAGCCCGGAAACTTTTGCTGCAGTATTTAAGTCGGCCTTGGTAATGCTGTCTTGCGAGAATACGTTGACTGTAGAACCAATAACAAAAAGAAGAAGTAGCGTTCTTTTCATGTGTAAAAATTAGAAGTGGTAATTTAGTTAGAAATAATGTTGCGACGTCAAAACTAGTCGTCAAATATTTTGTATCGGAAGCTTCGTGATAGTTTGCAGCTGGTTCTGTAGTGCTTCTTTTCGGCTTTTGTTTAAGTAAAATCTATGGAACTTTAAGAACCGGTATTTTTTACCACTTTGCTTAAAAACAGCGGCATAAGTATAACCCTTAAATTTACCACGCATTCTTCTGCAAATAATTTTTTCAATATCGCTGGTAGCAATCACTCTCTCCTTTGGTCCAAAAACGTTACTATATTTAATATTGATAGCAAGCCTGGTTACTTCAACTTCTTTAATAAGCGGAAAGTTTAATAGTATAATAATTGGAATAGCCATTGCTACAATTGCAACCGGTAAAAAAACAGGCGGAAGATCTTTTGCATTTGAAACAAAAAAGATCATTGCAATAAAATACACTATTGGAAAAATACGAAGTAGAAAAAACAAAGCATTACGTCGCCATTTCCGCTCTTTTAAGTGTAGCGCCGTCGAGCTATCTTCAATTACAATGTAGGGGTTATTGTTATCCACGTTATTATTTAAGAAGTTTCACCCACACATGATCGTCCATGATAACATGATTTTTAACAACGGCTTTTTTGCGAATGCCCTCCAGTTCAAAGCCTGCTTTTTCCAATACCCTCATCGAAGCCTTGTTGTGCTCAAACACTTCCGCATATACACGAACAACCTCAAACTGCTTCTCTATGTAACTTAATAATAATGCTACCGACTTCGTAGCAATTCCCTTTCCCCAATAAGGCTCACCAATAAAATATCCAACTTCTATAGATTTTCTATAAACGTCTTCTTTTATAAGTACTCCTGCACTACCCGCAATTTTACCATTATAAACAATGGCGAAATTTTGTGTCGGTCTTTGTAAAGCTGTATGTCTTATCCACTCAAAAGCATCATTTAATGTATAAGGATGAGGAAACCTGTCTCTCACATTAAGCCAGATCTTTTTGTTATTAGCAATTGATGCAAGTGCTGATGCGTCTTCCTTTCGCCAGGCTCTTAGTTGTACATCGTCCATTACTGCTTACAATATAATTAGCATACAATATAAACCTTTAGTACAAGAGTGCGACGCAACAGAAGATAAACAGAGATATAATGTTGACTACATAAATATTTTCCTACATAATTAACCTGCAACTTTGGTTAATATAAATGCGCACAAAAATCCTAGCACAGTTATAAGACCGGCATAATTATGAGCTTCTTCAAAGGCTTCAGGAATCATAGTATCTGCAAGCATTGAAAGAATGGCACCTGCAGCAACAGCCGTGGTGGCAGCAACAACATCTGCACTAAAGTTGTCAAAAACGAGATAACCTAAGAGCGCTGCAATTCCACTTATAATGGCTATACCTGCCCACAATGAAAAAACATATTTGGGTGAACGGTTTGCCTTCTTCATACCGGCCGCACTCGATAATCCTTCAGGAATGTTTGAAAGAAAAACTGCAATAACTGCAACAAAGCTTACAGCCCCGCCGCTAATCATACTAACACCTATTACTATCGATTCGGGTATACCATCTAATAAAGAACCAATAGCTATGGCCATGCCACTTCCTTCTTTTTGCTCTTCTGTATGTTGCATAGCGCCAGACCTTTTGCGGTGCTTTGCCCCAGCCCTTGAAACGAGTATATTGGCTATAGTGTATATAAGTGCGCCACCAACGAAACCAATAGAAGTCGAATCGAATCCGCCGCTTTTATAAGCCTCATCCATAAGATCGAATGAGAGAGCGGAAATAAGTACGCCGCTTCCAAAAGACATGATGCCGGCAATTAACCGCTGAGGCAAATTAAGATAATAGCCAAGGCCTGCGCCAATAATAAGTGCTGAGCCCGACAGCAAACCCCAAAGACCTGCCTGTAACCAAAGAGGAAACATAATGACGTTTGAATATGTTGCTGAAAAAATTATTCCATGATGCTACTTGCCATCAAGAAATTTTCTCACCTCCTGGTTAAAACGTTCGGGCTTTTCCATGTTAATCATGTGTGCTGCTCCGCTTATCATTACCTGACTTGCATTAGGTAAGTTATTAACAAGGTAGCCGTTTATCAACAATTCCTCGGGAAGATCTAAAGTACCTGTAAGCAATAAGGTCGGAACTTTGAGGTCGGAGATTTTGGTGATGGCAGAAGGTGTTGCAAACTTTGGCCAGCCAGAAGCATGGTGCTGCCGAAGCGTATTTTTTGTTGTAGTGTAAAAAAGGTTTCTTAACAAAGGACTTACCGTTTTTTCTGAACGTGTTAATCCATCAAACCAGTAATGTGTAAATACTTCAGCAGCACCTGCAGTGTCTTTGTTTGTTAGAGCTGTATTGAATTGAGAAAAATATTGTGTGGTTGTTGTATCAAGTTTGCGGCCTTCATCCCAACCAATTAATGCGGTTGACACAAGAATTAATTTTTCAACCCTTTGAGGATGAGCAATGGCAAAGTCTGTTACAACTGCACCTCCTAAAGAGATTCCTACAAGGTTTGCTTTTTTTATCTGTAGAGAATCCATCACCACCTTAATTACATCGGCAGCCATTGGCGGCTCTGGTCCGTCTTTCGTTTTACCATGCCCGGGAAGATCAAGCATAATAATAACGTGGTCTTTCATAAGTTCTTTTGCCTGTGCATCCCAAATAGTACGGTCCTGGAAACCTGCATGAACCAATATAGTGCGAGTTCCTTTTCCGGTACCACCACCCTCAACATATACCATTGTACCAGATACATTAACATACGCATTTGCAAGATCTTGTGCAGAAAGGCGATTGCCAGCTAACGAAGCAATTAAAGAAAGTATGAACAGAAATTTTTTCATGATGAAGTTTTGATAGAAACTATTGCAATATTAAGAAGCTAATTACGATACAGTGATGACGAAAGCTCTTGCTATAACTCTAATCATGTTTCAGCGATTGTTCTTAATACTTCCTCAAAGTAATTTATATAAGTAGATAAGTGCCCTTCATCTTGTTTATAATGCAGGACGCTGTTTGGTAATTGTTGTTCTAAACTTTGAGGATGAATTTTGGTAACCGTTGTATCTTTTAGTCCGTACCAATAATGCACGGGCTGGGTAACATCCTTTAAGGTAAACTGAAAGTCATTATAGTACGTGGCGGCCTCGTAAACAACTCCATTACTTCCGTTAATACATGCTTCCTTTAATGTATTGTCTGCAACAGCCTTTAATTGCTTTGGTAATTTTATTAAGTTATGATCAACATCAGGAAGACCAGATATCCATTGCGGAATTGGGGATTTAGCCTTTTGCTTTGATACAATACTTAAGACAGACCTTAGTAACCATGGTATTGTACGTGCAGCACCAAAATAATACTTGTTGCCACTCATGTTTTTAAAAACTCCAGGTTCACCAAAACTTCTCGTAAAACCAGTAAGGATAAATACACTATTAATAATAGCAGGATATTTATAAGCAATTGCCAAAGCAAAAGGACCTGCCCCTGACCATCCTAAAACTTTAGCAGAGGTTATATTTAAGTGCTTTGCCAGTTGCTGTACATCCTCTGCAAATGATAAAAAAGTTCCTTTCTTATTTATAGTTGAAAGCCCCATACCGGGTCTGTCGATAGCAATTAAGTTTATAGCATATTTTATTAGAAGTTCCTCAAGATCTTTGTCATATCCATCTAACAATAGCGGCTCTAATCTTGAACTTGGAGTACCATGGAAATAGAAAACCGGTTGACCATCACCGGGACCATAAAAAGAGTAGCCTAGTGTTCTTCCGTCTGCAAGCTGAAATAGGTGGTTAGTCATAAAACTGTGTTGGCAATTTGCAAGCCATCAATTCTACTTCATCGATTCCAACTCCTTCTGCATCTTAAACATTTCATCTCTTAACCTTGCCGCCTCCATAAAATCAAGGTCTCTTGCAGCTTTCTCCATTTGTTTTTTAACATGGTTAATTGCTTTCTCCATTTGAGGAATGGTCTTATAAACAACTTCAGATTCTGCGGCTAATAAAGGTTTGTCATCATCAAGAGCATAAGGATATGCATCATCAACGCCTTTTATATCAAGCACCGATGTTTGTTTCATTATCTGCTCAATTGTTTTCTTAACTGTTGCAGGAGTTATATTATGCTCAGTATTATAAGAGATTTGTTTTAATCTGCGCCTTGTTGTTTCATCAATCGTTCTTTGCATACTTTCAGTCATGGTGTCTGCATAGAAAATTACAAGACCATCAACATTTCTTGCCGCACGACCTGCAGTTTGTGTAAGCGATCTTTCGTTACGAAGAAAGCCTTCTTTATCAGCATCCAATATTGCAACCAGCGATACTTCAGGCAAGTCAAGACCTTCGCGCAAAAGGTTTACCCCTACCAATACATCTATGTCGCCCAACCTTAATTGTCTAAGTATCTCTACCCTTTCCAGTGTGTCAACTTCACTGTGTATGTATTTGCTTTTTACATTAATACGGCCGAGATATTTATCCATTTCTTCAGCCATACGTTTTGTAAGTGTTGTTACCAATACTCTATCACCTTTTGTAACACGCTTATCTATTTCGTCCAACAGATCATCAATCTGGTTAACACTTGGCCGAACTTCAATTGGCGGATCTAATAAACCTGTCGGTCTTACAACCTGCTCTACTACAACACCTCCGGTTTTCTCAAGTTCGTAATCTCCGGGGGTTGCGCTAACAAAAACGGTTTGGTTCAATAAGCTTTCAAACTCATGAAAGTTAAGCGGACGGTTATCTAATGCGCTAGGTAGTCTAAAACCATATTCTACCAAGGTTAGCTTACGACTTCTGTCTCCCCCATACATACCTGCAACTTGTGGTATTGTTTGGTGACTTTCATCTATTACCAATAAAAAATCTTTCGGAAAATAATCTAACAAACAGAAGGGCCTTGTGCCGGGTTTGCGCCTATCAAAAAAGCGTGAGTAGTTTTCTATACCATTACAAAATCCCAGCTCACGAATCATTTCAATATCATAATTCACACGTTCACTTAAACGTTGTGCTTCAATAAATTTACCCGTCTCTTTAAAGTATTCTACCTGGGCTGTCATCTCTGCCTGTATTTCAAACAGCACCTGCCCCATCATATCTTTTGGTGCCAGGTATAAATTTGCAGGAAATATTGCGGCATGATCCACTGTGCTTATGCGTTTACTTGTGGAGAGCTCAAGGGTTTCTATTGTTTCAATCTCATCTCCAAAAAAAGTAATGCGATAACCAAAATCAACATAAGGAAGATTGATGTCAATAGTATCTCCTTTTACCCTGAATGTTCCTCTCCCAAACTCGCCCTGGCTGCGACTATATAAAGCATTTACTAACGAATGTAAAAATCCTTGTCTTGATATTTGTTGGCCTTCTTTTATCCTAACAATATTGTTCTCAAACTCTGTAGGATTACCCATACCATATATACAACTAACGGAAGCAACAACAATGATGTCTCTGCGGCCGCTTAGTAGTTGAGATGTTGCCTGTAACCTCAGCTTATCCAGCTCCTCGTTTATGCTAAGGTCCTTTTCAATATAGGTATCACTAACGGGCATGTAGGCCTCGGGTTGATAATAATCGTAATAGCTTACAAAGTACCCCACCGCGTTATCCGGAAAAAATTGTTTGAACTCGCCATACAACTGGGCTACCAATGTTTTATTATGAGTAAGCACAAGCGTTGGCCGTTGTACCTGCTGAATAACATTAGCCATGGTAAAAGTTTTACCACTGCCCGTAACTCCCAAAAGAGTTTGATATTTTTCGCCCTGCAAAATACCTTCCGTCAACTGTTGTATAGCTGAAGGTTGATCACCTGCCGGCTCGTAATGAGAAACTAGTTTAAAAGGCATACTTGAATTTGCGCTGTGAGGAAACGCAAATTACTAAATGGTAGATTAATAAGAAGTTATTTATGGAACCAGCTTTAGTAATACTGTTGCAGCTTTACTTGCGTCCATTAGTTTTGATCTATTGATTTATTCACACATTACTGTTAATATTATTATGGTGTGAAGATGTGGAAAGATAGCAGGGCTATTAATGCTTATGCGTCGTAGGCCGAGAGCCTCTAGTGCGATTTTCGCATAATAGTCCTGCTACCTTTTAAGCTGCAGACTTTATAGTAATCCAGTTATCCATTCTCCTACAATGGACGTAGTCGCAGCTGTTCCACATTATTTTTTAAAACCTAAATCAAACTTAATGAAAAAGTATCGCTTCTTTGTTGGTATTGACGTAAGTGCTAAAACTTTAGATGTTGTCTACGGATCAAATCTTCACAAAACCAAACATGTTGTATTTGACAACAACGCTAAAGGCATTATTGCTCTGATTGACCTTGTTAGTAAACAGCATCCAAAGCCAGAGCAGATATTAATATGCTGTGAACATACAGGCTGTTACATGGACAAGCTTGCCTATGCCCTTCAGCCAACTGGTATTACCCTTTGGGCAGTTTCTCCGCTGCTTATGAGTAATTATGCTATCGAGCTTAACCGGTTTAAAACAGACAAAGCCGATGCCAGGAAAATATTCCAATATGCCTTAATGCATCAGCAACTAGTTGTTCCTTACCAAAGACCAGCTGACGATGTCCTCTTTATCCGTGAACTGTTTCTACTTCGTAAACAACTAATTCAGGATAGAAAGCAATGGCAGTGCAGAAGTCATGTAGCCTCTCACAAAGCCACTCCTAATGCTTATGAATTTATTGTCGCTCAGCAAATGATTACTTTCTGCACACATCTTATCAAAGACCTTGAAAAACAAATACAAGCCTTTATTCGCTCTAATAAGCAAATACAGTCTATTTATACTATTCTCACTTCTATACCCGGTGTCGGACCTGTAATAGCTCAACACCTCCTGGCTATTACTCATTGCTTTAGACGCTTTGCTAATTATAAAAAACTAGCTGCCTTTATCGGAACCGCTCCTTATCCTAAGGACTCAGGAACAACGTTGAAAAAGAAAGCACGAACCTCTAAGCAAGCTTATAGACCATTAAAAGCTGACCTACACCAGGGAATACTTAGTGTGACAAAGCCAGGCAGGCTGTTTCACCAGTATTACCAGCACATGCAGCAAATGAAACAACCCAAGCTCCAAATTTTAAACAACATAAAAAACATGCTACTTAAAATCATCTTTACACTTGTGAATAACCAAGCCCTATTCGACGAACAAATCTTCCTAAAGAACAAAAAATCTTTTCAAAAATGCTTGGTGGTTACATAGTAATCGCACTCTTGTACAGTTGTGCCCTCTTCGGCTTACCTAACTGTTGCCGGTATTATCATCTTTCTTCTTATTATCTTCCCTTAGTTCTTCCCAGGCTTTTTTTGTTGCGCTGTCCTCATCCTGCGACTTACTGCCCGAATTATCCGAATTTTCTTCTAACTCCAAAAAGTTGATATGCTTAGTTGTATTAGCTTCCTGCGGTGCCTGAAGGTTTGGATCTTTCTCTTCCATAGCTTTATATTTAATCATTATTCTACTTCTAATAATATGCCACTTGTTCTCCAACAATACATCCCATAAATTTTTGTGATGAAAAGGATTTTTGCGATAAACCATTGGCCTTAAAAAATTATTTGAAAGAGTCCCTATTATTAATAAGGAATAAACTTCTTCATAGAGAAAATTAAGACTCACTTAAAAGATGGACATTTAACAAGCCAAACTATTTTCCTTAATCAAACATTAACTTGTAATCTAATACCTTCGAATTCTCATCAGAAGATGATATATTTTGTGTATTAGGGCCACCTTTTCCAAGGTGGCCATTTTTTTATGGCGTACCTCTATTGTACCCGAAGTTTTCCCTACCATTAACATAATACCCGTTGTAATCATCACATACATTGCCCCTGTTTTACCTATAATCACACTTTTATGTGATTGCAATGCCTTGTAGTACAGATTACTTTTGTATTGTTAAAACGTTCGATATGAAACTTTCTGCATTATTCTCCTTTCACTACCTGGTATATGTAGGTGTTGTTATACTGATGTCTTCTTCCAGGTTAGTTAGTCCATCTTTACCGGAGAGGCTATGTTCAAAGCCTTTAGTAAAACAGGAAACTTCAGCTGTGGTTAAAACAGACCAAATACTGCATAGCGAACTATTATTTAAGTATTAGGGGGTTTTTTTTCATATAGGTGTAAAAGCTGGTTTTTTTAGACCGGCTTTTTTGTTTTTAGCCACTTAGCCCATCGTTTGGTTACAACGTTCGGTAGATTAAACTTTTTTACCGGTCAGTAGTCAATGAGTAATTAAAATCACATCATATGAAAAACGTACAAAAAGGATTAGTAGCTATTTCGGCAATACTTTTTAGCAATGGAGTATTTGCCCAGGTTGGCCTAGGAGTAACTAATAGTGTAAACGCAAAAGCTGCTGCTCATGCAAACACAGCAGCAGTTACACAAGCCGCAGCGAAGGCCGCAGCTGCAAGCCAGCAGCCTGCCAACCATGCGGCAGCAGCATCACAAAATGCAGCAAACAAGGCGTCAGTTGCAACTCAAAATGCTGTAGGAAAAGCAACTAGTGTAACTACAAATGCTGCTTCCCAAACTGCAGCTAGTGCTACTTTAACTGCTAATACACATGCCGCAAACCAAGTCAATCAAACAGGTAAAACCGCAAGAGAAGCTGCAAGGACAAACGGGTCCATCCATGCTAATGCAAACGCCAACACAAATGCTCAAGGCAATGCAAATACTAACAGTGTCCTCAACGGTACAATAAACTCCGATGTTACAGTTCGTACCAAATCCTCTGAAGATGGAACGCAAAAAGGGAAAGAGAAAGCCGCCAAAACTGTAGAGACTACAACAGAAAAAAGCACTGAAACAAGAGACAAGGCAAGGGTTAATGGAGAAGTGAAGGCAAATGCACACGCAACAGCTAATGACAATAGTATGGTACATACATCAGGAAGCTCATCTACAAAAGTTCGCAAGAATGGAAAGACTGTTTCAGGAGAAACAAACAACTCAGCAAATAGCAACACCACTATTAAAAAAGGCGGTGAATAGGTGACCGTCACTATTTAGAAGATAAAATAAAAAGATATGAAGTGTAGACTAGCTTTGTTAATCACAGTTATTTACTTGTTGCCCTCAGTTGTTTTCTCTCAGAATGATACCAGCATTCAACGTAAAAATGTTTTTACTAGCGGTGTCACATATCAATCAAGGCTTCACTATTTCGGAAGAACAGACAGTTTAAAGAGTAGCGGCTTATTTCCTTCGATAGGGTACGAGCTTAAGCAGGGATTATATGCAAATGCAAATTTTGTATTTGTAAGCAGCGCCGCAACACCCTTAAATTATGCAGGTACTGCAATTGAAGCCGGCTATAAATTTCCGAAATCAAGGAATTTTTCCGGAAACCTGTTTTATAGCCATTTTCTTTATAAAGACAACAGCGAATTAGTGCAATCTGCATTAAAAGGCCAGGCAGGCATTAACTTTACGTGGAATAATAAGATAGTAAACGTAAACGGGGGTGCAGATGCAAAGTTCAGTAATAAGACCGACTTAGGTTTAACGGCCGGGTTAGATCATTTATTTCTTCACTTGTTTCCAGGAACTAAAAATGCCATAGCTGTTAACCCTTCCTTTTATGCCTATGCCGGAACGCAAAATTTTACCCAGACTTACTATAAAAACAGAAAGCTAGGAGGTATTATTTCGGGTCAGCAAAAGGTTACTGAAGATGTAAAAAGGTTGACCGCTCTTTCATACGAAGCATCCGTTCCTGTTGTTCTTGTACTAAATAAGTTTAATGCTTCTGTTACAGGCTCCTATGTTATGCCTCAAAACCTGGTCACGGTTCCTAATCGACCAGATCTTACTGAAAATGGAAAAAACATGTTCTACTTTTTAGTTGGAGTCGGCGTTCGATTATAATAATTAAGACATGCTATATCAAAAAGTCACCTTTATTTTAAAGGGGGCTTTTTTGCTTTTATTAGGTAAAAGAGGGAGAAGTTGTGCATAAATTAGAAGGCGGAAGCCTTGTAAAATGAAACAAGTCGCTCTTAAAATTCTCGAAATTTGGTTACAGAGACACCGAATTTAACCAACTAGTAAATTTTAACAACAAAATTTATACTGATTATCAATTAGTTCTACAAGTACTTGTAAAGATTCCCCTCTAAAAACTCTTATTTTCATTTACAACCGTCTACCTTTGCGTTCCAATTTTAAAACCAGCGGGATAGCGCTGGTTAAACTTAAATCAAGAATAATGAGTAAACTACATTTCACAACCAAAAGTGCGAACGAGGCTACCGTAACACGTAACTGGTACGTTGTAGACGGTACTAATCAAACCGTTGGTCGCATTTGTGCTAAAATCGCAGCAGTTCTTCGTGGTAAGAACAAAGCGTACTACACTCCACACGTTGATTGTGGTGATTTCGTAATTGTAACTAATTGCGATAAGGTTAAGTTTTCCGGCAAAAAAATGGACGAGAAAATTTATCTAAACTATTCAGGTTATCCTGGAGGTAAAAAAGAAGAAGTTGCAAAAGACCTTATTAAGCGTCGCCCTGAAGTTATTGTGGAAAGAGCTGTAAAAGGTATGCTTCCTAAAAACAGGTTGGGTCGCAAGATGTACAAAAAGTTATTTGTATATGCCGGTGCTCAACATCCTCACACTGCACAACAACCGAAAGAACTAAAGTTCTAACATTTAAATTACAAATTCCAAATAACAAATAATGGAAAAACAAAAAAATGCCGTTGGTCGTCGTAAGGAAGCTGTTACAAGAGTTTTCTTAAGCAGGGGCGAAGGCAAGATCACTGTAAACGATAAAGATTACAAAACATACTTCCCGTTAGTTTACCTACAAAACCAGGTAGAACAGCCATTTAAAACTATTGAAGCTGCTGATAAGTTTGATGTAAAAATCAACGCTACAGGTGGTGGATTAAAAGGACAGGCAGAAGCTGCAAAGCTTGGTATTGCCCGTGCTTTAATTGAAAACAATCCTGAGTTACGTCCGGCTCTAAAATCTGCCGGTTTATTAAAGCGTGATCCAAGAAGTGTTGAGCGTAAAAAACCAGGTAAAAAGAAAGCAAGAAGAAGCTTCCAGTTCAGTAAGCGTTAATCTTATCATTTTCAAATTCACAAATTTTCAAATTATAATATGGAAAATAACACTTCACTACAACAGCAACTTCTGGAGGCCGGCGTACACTTTGGTCACCTGAAGAAGAAGTGGAACCCTAAGATGTTGCCTTACATCTTTGCTGAGAAAAAAGGAATTCACATTATAGATCTAAACAAAACTGTTGAAGGTCTACAGGAAGCTGCCGCAGCAATGAAGTCTATCGCAAAAAGCGGTAAGAAAATTATGTTTGTTGCAACTAAGAAACAAGCTAAAGAAATTGTAACTGAAGCTGCTCAACGTATAAACATGCCTTATGTAACGGAGCGTTGGTTAGGCGGTATGCTTACCAACTTCAACACTGTACGTAAGAGTGTTAAGAAAATGCAGAGCATCGAAAAAATGTTGAACGATGGTAGCGCAGAAAGCCTTACTAAGAAAGAGCGTTTAACATTAAGTCGCGATAAAGAAAAAATGGAAAAAGTTCTTGGTGGTATCGCTCAATTAGGCCGTGCCCCAGCTGCTTTATTCCTTGTTGATATTGGACACGAGCACATCGCTCTTGCTGAAGCTAAACGTTTAGGTATCACAACTTTTGGTATGGTAGATACTAACAGCGATCCTAACAAAGTTGACTTTGCAGTTCCTGCAAACGACGATGCTACAAAGTCTGTTGCTATTATCACTAACTACATTGCTGCTGCAATTGCTGAAGGTCTTGCTGAAAGACAAGCTAGCAAAGATGATGATACAGAAGGTGATGTAGATAACGATGCTGAAAAGCGTGCTGCACGTTTACAAGCGGAGGCTGAAGCTGAAGCTGCACGTGGCGGAAGAGGCCGTGGCCCTGCTGGTCAGGCTGGACCTGGTGGTGCACCTAAGCGTCGTGTTCCAGGTGGAGCAAGTCGTCGTCCTGCTGGTGGCGGAGGCCCTCGCTAATAAGTAGGCATTGGGTCAAGGTCACTCAGACTTTTGTTGTCCCAGCTTTGTTACTACTATTAAACATCGTTGCGTCGCACACTTGTACTGGTAAAACAGTATTGAGCAATAAATAAAACCACATAGACACATAAGTCACATAGCTATGTGCCTACACAGTGTCTATGTGGTTTTTAATTTTAAAAAGAACTTATTCTTAAATTTTCAAATCTAAATAATATGTCAACTGCAACAATTACTGCACAAGATATTAATAAGCTTCGCCAGGCTACAGGTGCTGGTATGATGGATTGCCGTAAAGCACTTACAGAAACTAACGGCGATTTTGAAGGTGCAATCGACTGGTTACGTAAGCAAGGCCAAAAAGTTGCTGCAAAGCGTAGCGATCGTGAAGCGAAAGAAGGTGTTGTTATTGCCCGTACAACTTACGATAACAAAACTGGTATAATAGTTACAATTAGTTCTGAAACTGACTTTGTAAGTAAAAATGCTGATTTCGTGGCCTTTGCTACAAGTATAGCTGATGCTGCAATAAGCAATAATGTAAAAAGTTCAGAAGAACTTAACGACGTTACAGTAAACGGTGCTAAGATTTCTGACATGATCAACGATAAGTTAGCATCAATTGGGGAGAAGATCGGAGTTGCGCGTTTTGAAAGATTAGATGCTCCTTACGTCTCTTCTTACATTCACGGTGCAAACAGAATGGGAGTTTTAGTTGCGTTTAATAAAGATGCAGGAGAAGCTGGAAGAGACATTGCAATGCAAATTGCCGCAATGAATCCGTTGGCTGTTGATCCAACTGCCGTTCCTGCAGAGACTGTAGAAAGAGAAAGAGCAATCGTAACTGAGCAAATTGCTGCTGATCCTAAAATGGCTGGCAAACCCGCGGAAATGATTTCTAAGATAGCAGACGGAAAATTAAATGCCTTCTTTAAAGAAAACACGCTGGCTGCACAATTGTTTGTAAAAGATACAAGCAAAACTGTTGGTGATTATCTTAAAAGTGTTGATAGTGAATTAAAGGTGATCGAGTTTAAGAGAGTAGCTTTAGGTTAATTCTTTTATATAGCTTATAAAAAAACCCGCTCATTTAGCGGGTTTTTTTATGTCTAATATATTTATCAATCATGCAAGAAGATAATGATGGGGCTCCAAAACAGAATTATCGACCCATATAGACCATTAGGATTTGCACATCACTAGGATTAACTCCACTTATCCTGCTTGCTTGTCCAAGAGTTCTCGGCTTGATCTTCATAAACTTTTGCTTCGCCTCGTTTGAAAGTGATTGAATATTTGTATAATTAAAAGTATCAGGAATACTTAGTTCCTCGAGTTGACTCATTTTTTCAACAAGTTCTTTCTCCTTGTTTATATAGGTCTCATATTTTAGTTGGATCTCTGCTTGTTCTAGTGATTCCTGGTCAAATGAAGAAAACGTTTGTTCCAAAGAGCAGGTTTCCGCTAATCTTGACAACTCTACAGTTGGTCTTAAAAGTAGTTGAGATATCCTTTGCTTTTGTGCAATAGGACTTGACCCGATACTTAGCAAATACCCATTAACCTCTTCTGGCTCCAGGAAGTTAGTTTGAATAGTTGATTTCAATTTAGCTACCTCTTCACTCTTCTTTTCAACTTTTACAAATCTTTCCTCCGTTGCTAGTCCTAGTTTAAAGCTTTTCTCGGTTAGTCTGAGGTCTGCATTATCCTGGCGAAGCAATGTTCTATATTCTGCCCTGCTGGTAAACATCCTATATGGCTCATCTGTGCCTTTGCTTATTAGGTCATCTATGAGTACTCCAATATATGCCTCGCTCCTGCTTAACACAAATGGTTCAAGATCCTTTGCTTTTTGGTGCGCATTAATACCAGCTATTAATCCCTGGCAGGCCGCCTCTTCATAACCTGTAGTTCCATTTATTTGACCAGCAAAAAATAAGTTCCTTATTTTTTTTGTTTCTAAAGAGTACTTCAATTGTGTTGGTGGAAAAAAGTCATACTCTATAGCATAACCGGGACGGAAAAATTTGCAGTTTTCGAAACCTGGAACCATCCGAAGAGCCTTGAATTGAACGTCTTCGGGTAAGCTTGTCGAAAAGCCGTTTACGTAAATTTCTACCGTATTAAAACCCTCTGGTTCTACGAACAACTGGTGCCTTTCTCTATCAGCAAACCTGTTTATTTTATCTTCTATACTTGGGCAATACCGAGGACCAACACCCTCAATTCGACCTTGATACATTGGACTTCTATCAAAGCCAGTCTTAAGCATTTCGTGAACTTCGCTACTTGTATAGGTTATATGACAGCTTAACTGCTGCTCGGCCTTAATCTTTTTCGTATCGAGGTAAGAAAAACCAGAAACAACATCATCTCCTTTCTGTTCTTCCATCTTAGAATAATCTAAACTCCGACCGTCAATCCTTGGGGGAGTTCCTGTTTTTAACCTATTACTTTCAAACCCCAGATCAACCAACTGTTCTGTAATTCCTGTAGCTGCTTTCTCACCCATTCTTCCTCCGCCTAACCTCTTCTCCCCTATATGTATAACTCCATTTAAAAAAGTTCCACTCGTTACAACTACACTCTTAGATAATATTTCGTTACCCAATCCAGTAACAACACCACTTACTTTATCACCCTTAATTATTAGAGACTTTACCATGTCCTGGTAAAAATCAACATTAGGAGTATTTTCCAGCATTTCTCTCCACTTACCTGCAAACATCATCCTGTCACTCTGCGCTCTTGGGCTCCACATTGCAGGACCTTTACTCCTATTAAGCATCCGAAATTGGATTAAAGATTCGTCTGTTACAATTCCACTATAACCACCCAAAGCGTCTATTTCTCTTACAATTTGTCCTTTAGCAATCCCTCCCATTGCAGGATTACAACTCATTTGAGCTATAGTCTGCATATTCATAGTTATCAGCAGCACAGAACTACCAAGATTAGCAGCTGCAGCTGCAGCTTCGCATCCCGCGTGCCCGGCACCGACAACTATGACATCGTATTCTTTAAACATCTATAAAATTTTAGCAAAGATACCATGAGCGCAAACGCTTTCTGCTACGCCTTAAATAAGATTCGTTAAAACACTACTTCTTATTTTGTTCCACGTGAAACTAGAGCTACCTTGACTGGTCACAAGCAAAATCCTGGACAACAACAACCGCGTTACCTCTTGTTTTTGCTACCCCCACACCCAACTCAGCATAATATGGACTGAGTAGATTACGGCGATGCCCCACATCCGGGAGCCCCTCATCTATATACAAAAGCATGAGTGCAAAAACGGTATTAAAGGGACCCAGACTTAAGTTTTCAGCAGCGCATTTTTGTATTCCCGCACTGAATATTCTCTTTTCAAACGCATCCCCATTAGTAGAGTTGTGTGAAAGGCGACCAGGACTATTTCGAGCTAAGTCGATGGCGTGGGCCTGGGAAGTTCGAAGGAGCTTGACGTTAGGTTTAATTGGGGAAAGAGACTGGGCTTGGTACAAGTCTATTTTAAGGGAAGCGGCAAACCTTGTATTAAGATTAGGATATACTTTTAAGATAGGTACAATTATACTGTCCCAGAATGCTTTTGGATGAAGTCGGCTATAATTAGTCCAGTAATACCACTCCTTCACTTGGGGTGACGCATTGTCCAACTCCCTATAGGAGCCTAAAAAACTATTAATCTCCGCGTTATTAGTACTCGTTGGCGGAAGCGGCTTCACTTCAACAATAGTTGTAGTGGAATGTTGCGAAAAGAGCGCAATAGGCAACAGGAATAAAAGCAATAGTTTCACGTGAAACAAAAGAAGAACGCTATTTGATTTCATCAATCTTTTTATCAAATAAACGCAAATAGTAATCCTCCTTAGCCCTCATAGTTGTTATTTCACTTTTCTTTTTATCTCTGTATCCGCATAGATGAAGAGCTCCATGAAACACAACCCTGAGCAGCTCAGTTCTATAAGCTACGAGATGTTTAGCGGCATTGTCTTTTACTCTATCTAAGCTTATATAGATTTCACCCTCTATTTCCTGTGTCGAAGAAAGATCAAATGTTATTATATCAGTATAGTAGTCATGACTAAGAAAGTCGTTATTTATCTTAAGAAGATACTCGTCAGAGCAGAAAATGTAATCCAAGCGCTTCATCAATTTATATTCTTTAAAAAACAATTCTGCTATAAACTCTTTTACTTCCTTCTTTCCCTTCAGAGTAAGCTTTTTGTCTGCTGTATGGAATAGTACTTTGTTCATCCCCTATTTTACTCCAAAAATCGTAACAATTAGGCTATAATCAGTTCTACATTTGGTTAATAAGACCAACAGATGAAAAGATTATCAGAAGTTAAAGTAGGAAAAACGGTAGTAATACACTCGTTTGAAAACAACGACATCTTTATTAAATTAATGGAAATGGGATGTGTTCCAGGAGAAAAAGTAAAAGTAGAGCAAGTAGCTCCCTTGGGTGACCCAATTTCTATCTCTGTTGCCGGCTATAGCCTAAGCTTAAGAATAAACGAAGCAGATAACATATTAGTAGAAGACCTTTAGTTAAAGCAATGAATGTAGGACTGTACTTTGGATCTTTCAACCCCATACATGTAGGACACCTAATTATTGGAAGTTCTATTGCAAACACCAACACAGTAGACCAGGTTTGGTATATAGTATCACCCCAAAATCCCTTGAAAAAATCAAGTTCTCTATTAAACGAGTATGATCGGCTCAACATGGTAAGATTAGCGCTGGAAGGAAGTCCCCTTTTAAAAGCCAGTGATGTAGAATTTAAGCTGCCAAGACCCTCCTAAAATGGCTGGCAAACCCGCGGAAATGATTTCTAAGATAGCAGACGGAAAATTAAATGCCTTCTTTAAAGAA
>Ga0181463_1000037_pt3 | contig 18238 bp, 11 predicted proteins | sample InSIn1gowninarea_FD_119071 | JGI IMG/M metagenome (GOLD analysis project Ga0181463, IMG submission 119071) | Clean room microbial communities from NASA Spacecraft Assembly Facility at Jet Propulsion Laboratory, Pasadena, California, USA -... ... | reverse complement strand
GGAGGGTAAGACTCCACAAGAGGTATGGACTGGTAAGGAACTCTCTCTTTCAAATCTGAGGGTATTTGGATGTGATGCATATGTACATGTTCCAAAGTAGAAACGAACCAAGCTAGATAGTAAATTTGAAAAGTGAATCTTTATTGCGATGGTTTAAAGGGTTATAAGCTTTGGAACCCAATAACAAGGAAGGTTGTGTACAACTGAGATGTGGTGTTTAGAGAGCTAAAATATGTTCTTAAAGATGAAGTCCAACAAAAGGAACCTAAGAAGATAAAGTTTGAGGTAAACGAGGAAGAATTAGACTCTACAGTATAGCGGGAATCAGAAGATGAAAAGCAAAAAACTCCGAGTGTGAGAAGATCAGTTCAAGAAAGAAGGCAACCAGAAAGGTATAGTCCATTTGAATTTTTTTCAAATTTTTCTTTATATATTATTGATGATGATCCCAGAACTATGAAGGAAGCAGTAGATTCAAAGGATGGAAAACTCTAGAAAGAGGCCATGGTTGATGAAATGGCATCTTTTCACAAAAATGAGGCTTGGGATCTGGTAGAGTTGCCAGCTGGAAGGAAACCCATTGGCAAAAAATGGGTGTTGAAGAAGAACACAAATGTAGTAGGAAAGGTGGAGAAATACAAATCTCAGTTGGTAGAAAAAAGGTTATCCCAGGTGCTGGGAATTGATTTTGATGATATTTTTTCTCCTATTTCCAAGGTAGCTTCTATTAGATTACTTTTATCCGTTGCTGATGATTTTGATTTTGAGGTAGAATAGATGAATGTGAAGACAACTTTTCTTCATAGGGATCTTGAAGAGGAGATCTACATGAAGAAACTTGAAGGTTTTACAGTGAAGGGTAAGAAAGAATTGGTATGCAAGTTAAAGAAGTCTCTATATGGGTTAAAACAGTCACCAAGGATGTAGTATCAAAAATTTGATACATTTATACGAGGACTTGGCTTCACCAGAAGAAAAGTTGATCACTATGTACATTTTAAATTAATTGGTGACTGTGTTATTTATTTGGTATTTTATGTGGATGATATGTTGTTGGCTAGAAATGTCAAACAAATTATCCAAGATTTGAAGACCCAATTTTCCTCCAAATTCAACATGAAAGATCTTGGTGCTACAAACTATATTTTGGGCATGGGAATTAAAATATATCGGGCAAAGAGGAAGCTCTAGTTAAACAAAAGGAAGTATGTTGAGAAAATACTACAAAGGTTTAATATGAAGGATAGTAAATAGGAGAAGGTTCCTATTATTGTAGGTGTAAATTTATTTGTTGAACAATGTCCTAGGACACAAGAAGAGGAAGAGGATATGTCTCATGATTTGTATGCAAATGTGGTTAATAGCCTAATGTATGCGATGGTATGTACTAAACTATACATTTCACATGTAGTGGGAGTATTGAGCATGTTTATGTCAAAACCAAGGAAGGAGCACTGGACAATAGTGAAGCGGTTTTTTAGGTATTTGTGTGGCACTAGTGATTATGGTTTGCGCTACCAAGGAAGACCAGGATTGGACGAAGTGTTGAATATTCATGTCTTTGTTGATGCAGACTAAGCTGAAGATCTAGATCAAAGAAGATCTACAATTGGGTATGTGTTTAACTTGTTTGGAGGTGTAGTCAGATGGATGAGTAAGAAAGAATCTGTAGTGGCACTATCAACTACATAGGCAGAATACATGGCAGCCACTCATGCAAGCAAGGAAGTAGTTTGGTTGCAGAGATTGTGTTCAAGTATGGGGTTAGTATAGGGAGCTATAAGGATAGACTATGATGGCCAAAGTGAAATTTTCTTGGCAAAGGACCCTGTTTACCATTCAAAGACAAAGCACATTGATGTTCAGTCTCACTTTGTGAGGGATATTATAGAAGACAAAAAGGTGTTGGTAGTAAAGGTGGACATTTTGAAGAATACTACAGATGCATTGACAAAATCTATGAGCTCTGAGAAATCCTCTTGGTGTAGAGAAACAATGGGTATTTTAGGGCTAGATAGACAACTAAGCTCTATTATGGCCCCCAATGGAAAGAAAACAACAAGTGGGAGAATGTTGGGTTGTGTTATAATCTTTCCACGACTAACCTACATAATGAATCGAGGGGTTAGAAGGGGGGCAGAGCCCCCCCTTCATTACACCAATTGCATAGCTGGGGAGTGACAAGGGGGTTTGAGGGGGACTGGTAGCCCTCCTGTACGGGGTCCAGGGTAGTGCCCCAGGAAAATTTTGTTTTGGACCCTATAATAGCTTGGGAACACCTACCTATGGTTTTCAGTCCATGGTTTTGGATGTGATGGTTTTCGTTCCATGGTATTGGATGCTTCAACATGTATAAATATGTATTGTAACATTGAAAGGAACATAATGAAAAATCAAGTTGGTAGTCTCGGTTTTGTGATCCAGGGGAAAATCTTTGTGTATATGTGTTTTATTTGTTATCCTCTCGCATTGTTTATTTTTTTGTTTTAGAATTCATATGCAGGCAATTTCTATATGGGGTTAAAACCTACATTAACTTTGGTAAATGTGGGAGGAGGTTGTTACACTGATGAGTAAAGAATATGAAAGAGGGTTTTAGAAGGATAAAATAGACTTTTCCAAGCTCAAGTGCCTTTGATGGGTCAAGTCATGAAAAAAATATGTAGATATAGGGTTTTCTATAGTTCATCGAGGCATAAATCACCTTGTTGACAAATTTTAGAAATATGTGACGCTAAATGAAAATATGATGATATATGTGAGCTAATTGCACAAAACAAGTACTAACTATGCCTAAAAATTATTATTTAAATTGATCATTATTATTTAACTAAAACCAATATGCATGAATGACTGATAAATTAACTAGCTATAGAAGATAAAACAATAGAAAGGATGAGTTAAAAATTTGAATGAAAGATGTTTCACTACATGAAAGAAACCAGTTTTAAATTCAATAGAGAAGATGCATAAAAAATCCTAGAGAGAAGCTTATGCGCTAGCCCTACAAAGGTAATATTTTTATAGATAATATTTGCATAAATGCATGACTAAACTAAATGCATGAAAAGTAAAAATACAAGAAGGGAGATTGGGTGCCTAGGTTTGGCCTTGATCCAAGGAGACTTGGACTCCTTAAAGAAAAATTAGATTGGAAACCAAAGAGTGTTTTCCATTAATCAACAACTATTCTCACAAGTGAAATATAACAAAATTTAAGTAGCATGGAAAAAACCTTTCTCTACTGCTGACTATCTTCTCCAAATGTTTTGAATTATAATGGAATACTCATAATATTTATTTTTACAAAATATGGTTAAGGGGGAGCCCCCTTGAAGAGAGGATTTCTTCCCTCCAAAAACCCCAGAAATTACGATTTGGTTACTTAATGATTGCATATCTACATGGAGGTGATAATGTCCTTGATCCAACCTAGTTTTGATTATCCTTTAATGGGGGATATGCCCCATATTTTTCTCTTGCTAGACTCCTGCATGATATACATCAAATAGCCTCAACATCCCACACAATAAATTCATTAGTTATACAAGATATGAAAATTATCTCTTAATCCTCGTAAGAACATACTAAAGTTCAAATATACATTATTAAGTGCAGAACGAAAGGTTAAATGTGCCTAGGAATAGTTAGATGGGCCTTATGTTGTACTTATTTTCGAGGCATGTCATCCGTACCTATAATAACTCTACAAACTTTTCTTATTCTTGTTCTTTTATGTTTCCATGTACCTAACAAAGTGTCCCCCCTGAGACCAATTATTGATGCTTCTAAACATATTCCTCCTATCACAAGCTAGAGGAAAACGCTTTGCAAGTTTAGATGATGCTAATGATATAACTCTTCCGGTGTGGAACAAACCATTCCCATAATTTTTCAAATATATTTGAAACATTACCTTAGCATAGGCTTCATAAATATATCAGAAATATGTTCCCTGGTTTGAATATCAACATACATCCTTCAATCACAATATTGTTGACATACTAGTTTCTACAAAATAACAACAATGATTTTGTTTGATTTTTTTCTTCTACATTAACTCTTGGTAGACTCCAATTTCTATGAGAGTTTGAGCTCAATTTCGTGGAAGTAAAGTCTAGTTATAGTGGAAAGGTAGTTTTTACATTGCATTGGATATATATATGGCAAGGTTCCACCATATATAGAAGAGAAATCTATGGTGAAGGCATGATCATGATGGAGGGTCGCATACGATATGGAAAGAGCTTTGAGTTGTCATGAAGGGTGTACGATGAGCGTCAGTGACATTTTTGACACATAAATATATGTGGAAGAATAATTAAATGTTGAAGTGGGTCACCTCTATGCATCATTTAGTTGTGATACACCATTGACACATTAAAAGAGCTAGCAGATAGTGCAACACATTGTATTAGTTGGATTCACATTGTTTTTTTGAGCTATGTTGTGAAATATTGACAAGCCATAGATTGAGTTCCACCTCCCCCTTTGTAGTTAGTGCTAACATAAAAAAATGGCTGGAAAGGATGGTGTGCTAAGAATTGTCACATGAAATAGTTAGTATGAGGCTTGGTTTTAATACTCAAGGTCACAGGTTTGAAGTCTGATAGCTATAAGGTCAGATTAATATTTTATTTTCTTATTTATGAGTTTCATTTTTTTGAAAGAATAATTGACCAAACAAGATCATTTTGTCACACCATTGCCAGAAAGTGGCATTCAATAGAAGCATTCCATGAAAAGGGAATTTTATTGAAAAGTTAATCCAATATATGATTTTATATGGTTTTGGGATTTTATGGGCTCATTTTAAGTCAAAAATGGATTCCAAAAGAAGCATGGTGATCAACGTTCAAAGGTGAACACTTTTAAATGCATGAAAATACATTTTGATATATTTTTTATGATGAGAATCTCTATTATGTGCTTTTGGAGATTACGAGTAGGATGGAGTTGGTTTTGGGTATATGGAAAGACAATGTTCCGAGAAGGTATTTACATCACTAGATTAATGAAACAAGTTGTATTACTATATGGAAAATAGTACGACAATAACATGAAAACTTGTAATAGTGATTACAATGATAATGATTGTAGGGAATGGGAATGATTATAATGACAAGTGTTGTAGATTGTGATAGTAGCTACATATTATGACAATGATTGGAGTGATAGTAATTCTAGTTTGTGACATTCGTTGTAGTTACATGTGTTGCAAATTGTGATAGTGGCTACAATCTATGATAGTGGTTGTAATGATGATGATAGCATATTGTGACATTATTTACGATTCAATGACATACAATATAGATGTTGATCATGGATATAGTTTTAAATATTTTTAAAAGAGGTTATCAAGAAGTTGAATAAGGAGGTGGGTGAATCCATTGATTTTTTTTCCTCAATTAGGTTGGATCCTAAAACAATTTGAAGCTTTCTCATTAGAGATTTATTTTCCTCAATTAGATTAGAGCCTAGAGAAAGATAAAGCTTTCTCATCGCAGAGGTTGGTGCCTCAATTAGCTTGGAGCTTAGAGAAATTTGAAGTTTCCTTATCACAGAGGTTGTTGTCTCAATTACATTGGGGCCTACAGAAATTTAAATATTTCTCATCACTGAGGTTGGTTCCTCGATCCGGTTGTAGCCTATTGTGAGTTGTTTCTTGCACATTTTTTATGTTGGTGCTTCTATCAAGTTGTAGTCTATGACAAGTATTATCTTGCATATATTGGGGGTGGGTTCCTCTATTAGGTCGATGCATACCAATATATGTAATGAATTAAATAGGAATACGAATATTTTTTTTTTGTTTTCTCATGCATGGGTTTCCATGTAAAATCTTGTGTCCCCTTGTGTTGATGTGATGGTTCCTTGACGTATTCTTGATGAATTTCTACAATTCAAATATTTATTATATATTGCTACATAATTTTTTATTTATGAAACATTGTGAAATGGTAAAATCATTTTCACACTTATTTACCCCCCCCCCCCTTCTCATTGCGATCTTTTGCCTAATAAGTGTACCTATACGCAAGCCTAATAAATTATTCTAGGTTTTAAAAACATCACTTGGTTTCACATATGGCTATGTAGACCCTCCTAGATATTTGAGGAGTAAATGTGGGTTCTTGGGAGAGATACTTAACTTTTTTCCATCCTCCTAACTTTTGTGGTGTATTCCTATATAATCTATCCTGATCTTTGCCTAAAGTAGTTCCTGTGGATCCACTAGTCCTCTACACACCTAATAGGTATAATTGGAAAATTATGACACATTTAAAAACCTCCTGCCTAGTTACTAGAGAATACCTAAGGGTTTCTGTGTGGAATTCCCACTAGAATAGGGGATGACACTCTAATTTCAAATGATAAAATGAAATTTTATGTTCCTCATCTATGTGGTAAACACTAAAATAACCCTATGTATATTAAAATAAGTAATTTAATTTCAATTTGTTGATCTCACCTTGATATAGCTTGATGTTAAACTTAGCTTCCATATTGAAGAGGGACTATGAATGGTCCATGGCTCTCAAACTTGGCTTATTTTTCAAGTTCTTTTTTTGAATCCTTCTTTAGATCTTCTTGATCCCTAAATTTTCCCTTTGAGTTGACCTCTAAGTTGGAAACATTGTCTTCTCTGATTCAAAACTTGTTCATAGTAGCTTCCAAAAGGAGGTTGATATTATAATTTATATGTGTAACTTGCACTTCTAACTTTGATCATATCTCCTCTACCAAATCCTGAGGGTTATTATAAATAGATTCATCATACATGGTTGAGGTTTGATGGCTTTCTTCCCAAGATATTTCTTAGATCACTTGAAACTTCTAATAAATACCCAAATAAACATGATTTGATACCAATATGTTCTATAAGCTACCACATATATTTCATTGGATTGTTCATCATAGTAGATCTATTAAAATATAAAGCCAAATCTATATTATTAAGGGGTAATTCCTTTATATTCCATATTTTTGTTTAACAATATTGTTGTTTATTCAAGAAATAGACAAAATATGAAGAAAAGAGAATAGGGAAATTCAAACAAATGCCAATAAAAATGAACACGAGCTATTATCTAATAAAGAAACCATTTTTGGAGAAAAACCAATGGGAAGGTGAGGTCTCTTTGCTATCTTTTGTCTCGAATGGAAATAATATAAATACAAAGGAGAAGGCACTTTCAATTGAGTTATTTGAGAACTATGGATTGTGGGCTACCACTTAAAACAAAATCCCTCTATTATATTATTTTTCTATTCACTCCTTTCTACTATACCTTATCATGGAAAATCTACACATGAATAGAATGAAGCCTTTTTCCTCCTACTGCCCTTGTTATAACACATCCTGATATCCAAATAGGGGTTATATTTGACTCCAACTTTCAACTAGATCTACAAATTTTACCCTTATAAAGACTTCTTCATAGCATCTAGTTCACTATATTCTTTTCCATTGGTGATAAGGATTACCTATAATCCTCTCAAGCTATGCATGGGGGATAAAATAACATGTTCATTGTCTGGGTGGCATAAATTTTGCATGGATGATCATTTTTTTGTATTTATAGCATTGTTGGAAAGGTATATAAGTGTATAATAGTGATAGATGGTCTAGAAAAAGTGACAGTTTTTGGACCCCACAAAACTACATTAAATGACTCAAACTACCTTTGAAAGGTTTCAAACCTTGATTTTCTAAGCTAGGACCCACAAGTAAAAATTGGCTCTATAGGCCAATTCCTCTAATTTTTCCTATCTAAATGTATTGATATGGACGGAAAATAATATATTTATCTAAATTGGATCATCCATCCTAGATAAGAACTATATATATAGTTTTCTAACAATTTCATGTTACAAACCAAAACAAGACTTAAATTAGTACATACTGATTTTTATGGTCCAACGAAAATACTATGAATAGGAAATATGTTTTATTAGCTGATATTTATTTCTTATTTAGTTGGATATCGTATGTATATCTTGTGAAGAATAAATGAAAAAAATTATAGAAATTCAAACAATTCAAAACCATCACATAGAAACAGAGTGGGAAGTACATTAAGGTACTTAGATTAGAGAGGTGCCGAGTATGATTCCAAAGAATTTGTGGAATTATGTAGGAGACATGAAATCACAAGTTAATTTATAAAAAGGTGCACTACAAAATAAAATGGATTAGCTGAAAGGAATAATAACATGAGAATGAATATGTCTAGAAGTATGGTTAAGGATAAAAATCTATCGAATGAAGTTTGGGAAAAAAATGTTGGTTGTTCATTTTATGTGCTGAATAGATATCAAACTAAGAGTGTGAATGACAAAGGTCCTCAAGAATCTTGGAGGGGCATAGAATCTAGCATGTCATCATTTAAATTTGTTGGTTATGTATCTTGTGCAGATGTTCAAAAAGAGTTGAGAAAGAATCTTGATGAAAAAATTGAAAAATGTATATTTGTTGGCTATAATGAACAATATAAATAATATATTCTATACAATATTGTAAACAATATTTTTATAGTAAGAAAGGCTGATAGATTCCAATAACATGAATCATAGGATGATCAAGTTAATAAAATGGTTGGAAGTCAATTTAATTTTCTACAACCATATTAATAGGTGGATTCTATAAGACATCGAACTCCACCACCAAGATTTCTAAGGATATATATAGAGAGAGAATTTTCAATACAAGGAAGAGAAAAAATTTATTCATTCTTCCAACATGCTTCACCTCTGACAATAGCCTCTTTAAGGAATAAAAAATATAAGATGTTTGAGAGAACTTTGTATGTAACATAATTATGTGGATCGAGGAGCACACTTTTCATTGATATAACGTCAACCAATGTCCTTTTAAAAATAAATTAAGGAAGAAAAATGGTTTCACATTATGAATGAAGAACTTGATGCAATTGAGAAGAGCCACACATGGGATCTTGTGGATATGCCTAAGGAAAGTAGACCATGGTGTCAAATGGGTTTACAAAACAAATTTTAATAAGAAAGTGAAATTTGAAAAATCATAAAACCAAAATTGTTGCAAAATGGTTCTCTCAAAAACTTTATATTGATTATGGACAAATATTTACTATAGTAGAAAGGTTAGTGTTTTCATTGTGGTGAATGTGTTGTCCTTGATGGAAACCTGCTTGTCAAATATGTTCATGATGCTGACTTGGTTATAATACGATGATTATAGAACTTTTACTGATGACATTATTAAGGGTACATATATTATAGAGGATATGGAAGAGAATTGAAAACTCATTCATAAGACGCATGAAAAATGAAAGGTTTGAAAAGTATGTGCGACCCCTATAAGGAAGAGTCATGTACATACATATTTTATGTGAGTCACATACAAAATCTGAACCATGGAAAAAAGGAAATCATGAGGTATTACCATGGAAATTTCCTATAGTAATTGTGACAACAACGACTATTTGATCCCACATACAAATACCAAGAACATTACCAAAGGATTTTCCTGTGGCATTGGTAAGGAAGAAAAATATATAAGAAGAAGGAGATTAAGGAGCTAAGTTTGCAATGGAATAGATTATCCATTTGTGATCTGATCTGAAGCAAGTGTGCATGAGGGAGAAATGAGAAGGCTCAGACCTAATATATTTGAAATTTCATTGAGAACTAATGGATATACTATACTGATTTGTTTATGATTGAGTGTTTAATGATGTAATATCCTGTGGTGACTATGATGTGCTTGCAGATATCTTTCATTTTGGCAGTATGTAGGGATATATGGTTGAACTAGATTATGTGTTCAAAGAAGGGTTTGATGTGTTTGTTGATGTGTCAAGATCTATACACAGGTTGTCCTCCGTGGTATCGCATACATATGCTTATCTACTTCAGTTAGTTGTGTATATTATAATATAATTTTCCTTTATATTTCTGCTAGAACTAAGTGGTCATTAGTTGGTTTAATGATGGATAATGTGTATGATTCTTATAGATGTGATCAGTTTAAACATAACGGCTTAATTAAGAATTTCTTGGTAGATTCAAATATGTATGCAAGTCTTATTCATTAGAAGCATTTATATAAGAGAGTTTTCTTTACTATAGTAGTGTATATATTCCACGGTTTGTAATTTTTGCTTGGTGATGAGAGTTGATGGATTTTGTATTATTTGTTGTTGTATGTTAATGATGTCTTCATGATGATTATTTATATCTATTGTGGATTGTTTTGTCTTTGGTTGTGCATTTATTTACTCCCAGTGCAGTGATTGAGTATTGGTATTCTGTAGTTGGTTGAATAGTGGTTTGGAATGAAGTGTTATATTTTAAAATGGTTAATTGGTATTGAGCATATTATTGGGTGGGGGTCTAGTTTGAAAATTGATGAAAAGTGTCCTACATGATTTTTGATGATCAATAGGTGGGTCCAATATGAAACCTTATGAAACTAGGTCCAAGAGGTGTTGAGGGTTGCAGCCTTCAATAAGGGCGTAGGAGATACCTTCTGGTAGGAGCTGGTAAACGATGTTATGAGGTTGTAGCTCCCTTGCACTAGGTGCTGGAGAAAAAATGGAGGTTGTAGCTTCCTGCAGGTAGGACTCTACATGCTTGTAAGAGTCTGTGCTAATATAAAATTGTAAGAAGATATTTCTTTACAATAAAATGAGAAGACAAAGATACAAATAATAGTGGTTTTCTTCCACATTATATTTCCACGTAAAATATCAGTGTTCTTATGTGTTTTTGTGTTTCTTATGTGTTCATATTTATCAACTCTTTATTGCATACTAAATGGATGATGAATTAATAATGCAATGGTAAATTTAAACATCAGATGGAAATTATGAAAATTTGGTAATTTGGATATACGTGATTTTAATTCATTGAAGGCATGTACACACGTGAGTTGTCTGAAAAATAATATGATACAAAATTCTTAATTTCAAATTCAAAGTTTAAGTGAATTAAAAATATTGATTCATCCCCCCCTCCTAGTACTTATCCTAACAACAGAGCAAGTAGCTCCAACAAAAGCTTAACAACTTGAGAGTGGATGAAAAACAATGAGAAATAAACAAAAGAAGAAGGAAACTCAAAGAAAGGAGTTAGTTCAGGAAAATGGTGGTAATGAAAGAGATATATTAATGTAGTGGTAGTTTCAGCATCTACAAATTAAGGACAAGTTGTATTGAAATATGTCAACAAATATTTAGCTTCAGGAACAACTCATTTTCTATTGATCAAGGATGAGGAAGATGGTGAATAGTGAGGAAGAATCATCATGAATTAGCTTTTGTTTTATTTTTAGACATGGTGACCATTGTTAAATTATTATTCCCTTCCTCATGTAGTGATTATCATAATGAGTTAACTGAAATTTCACTCATGGGTAGAAGTGAAAATATTCGTTCTGGAGAGAAAAAATATTAAAAAATAATGGTTGTAGAAGAAGATATTAAAATTCTCACAGATGAAAATATATATCAACAAAATTTATTACAATATTTTGATGAAAAATAGTTTGCCTACAAAGAAGACATTGTCACATTAAAAGCCCAATTGAAAGAAGGAAAGAAAATTGAAGAAGGAATGATAAAATAATATAAGGAAAGCAAAGATTAGTGTCAAGGTTTGGACGATGAAGTAGCTTCATTAAGAAATAATATCACGAATTTTTAGGAGGAAAAAAGAAATGAAGAAGATGCAAGAATGAAAGAAATTATAGAAAGATTCAATTATTGCGAAGGACTAGAAGCAAATATTATCTCTCTCAAATCTGATTTTGAAAAATAAAAAAAAATATATGAGGAAATACTTCAAATATTTGAAGAGAAAGAAAATGAGTTTAAGGGATAGATCATCAAGTTCAGAACCCAACTAGAAAATACAAAAGGAAAAAAAGAGGTTGAGTTAAGTATTCTAGAAGGTAAGTTAGCAGTAAAGAATAAGAAATTGAGATTTCATGATAGCTCTAAGATATTGCATAATCCTCTTAACGGTCAAATATCTTCCTCCATTAAATATGGCCTTGGCTTTCATGAAGCTGCGAAAGGATAATTCAGCTCACAAGCTTGTGCAAGGAATTTTGAGGTTAACAAAGAAAACTCTGATAATTCAGGTAAACAATTAAGAATCCAACTAGACAGGCAACCAAGAAAAGTGATTTTTCAAAGGAAATCATTTTCTTCTAACAATATAAATAATAATCCATTTGTCTTGTAGAAAATCATGTTGAATTTTTTATCTGACATAACTTTGGACACTTTGCATCCAATTGCACAAGTACATTCGCGGGAAGATCATTGGCTTCTAGGTTCTTAGGTTTCTTTAAGGGAGATTGTTTTATCTTAAACATGTTTTATCACAAAGCTATCAATTGCAATGGGAGGAATATGAAACAAAATTATTATGATAATTTTGATCTCTTCTCTTTTCATCTGATATGTTAAACTTGTAACAAGTTTTGGTATGTAGAAAAACAATGCAAGAACAAATCAATGAATTCATTCAGACAATAAAACACATTAAAAGAAAAAAGCATTGTTGGATCCACCAACACTCCTCATCCTAAGCGTAGAGAATAAGAAAAAGGTGTTCCCTTTCTCCATGCTTGTTTCAATAAGAAGATCAATGGTATATAGACAATGGATGCTATCATCGCATGTATGGAAATAATGACAAATTCATCTATTTTTGAAAACAAGAGTGGTAAGATTATTCTTAGAAATGGTCCATGTGCAAAACTACTTGGTAAGGGAAGTGTTGACATTGATATTAAAAATATAGAAATAGTTAATGTACTACTGGTTGATGGGCTAAAGGATAAAATTTTAAGTGTAATCCAAATAGATGATACAATGCATGTAATTGTATTTACATCAAATGGGTGTAGAATTATAGAAGAAGACACTAGGAAAAATATAACAAAAGGATTCAAAAGTTTAAACAACTTGTATGTTTTAAAGAAGAATCTAGGTAGAAATAAAAGGTCTAGTTCTTCTTCCTCATATTTAGAGTAAAGGAAGACATTCCTTTCTACATTCTATTTTAATTAATGTATACTTCTAAGAAAGAGTGTATAAGTAGATGTGAGATACATAACCTCATGGATAACAGGTAATGACAAACACATCCACATGATCAATGGTGTATGATCTTAGGGGGAGCTATGATTTTGTATCATGACGATGATTCCCTATGTTACTATATTATTATTTTGGTGATGTTTGTGTTACTAATGTTGCATATAATGAAGTGACTATGACCAAGAATAAACATGACATGTTCAGGGGGCGTTGTGGCTATGAGAAAACAACATTATACATTCCGTATGCATTTTCCATGAAGGGAAGTCACGTATGCATGTAGTTATTTACTTAAACTATCAAGTATCATTTTCTATGATAACAAAGGAGTGGAAAATTTAAGGGAAGCCCCTCATATGCTTCCATCAGTTCATTATCGACATTTTGGTTCTAACATTGGTTTGTTATAATATGTTGATAGTAATCTTATGCAAGTTTCAGAATGTATGAAAGAGTATTGGTTCAGGATGAGTGATGAATCATAGAAAAGTCTTATCATTGTTGATGATCTATCTATTTGTTATTGGTAAGAAGGATATAATGTGATCAAAATTGATGATGAAGAATTGGCATAGGTTTAGGCATATTCTATGCTTCTAATGGTTCATTATTGAAATTATGACAGCTTGAGTACTCCTTATTTCTTGACGGTGTCTATGATGAATTCATGGTTATTTTTGTTGTCATGACTGGAAAAATGTGTGCTACTATCAATCTCTCATAAGTTATCAATGATGCCTATATGGTGCTTGGATATATTGTATATTTGGTCGCATGATGATGCTATATTATCTTATTTTCTTGATTTATTCTTGATAATGAGGATATTCATTATGCTATTATCTCATTTATCTTGTTTTTGTGATATGATTATATTGCAGATGCCTATATGGTGCATGGTGGTTGCTCATGAGTATTATGGTTTTGTTACAAAACATACTTCATTGTTGAGATCCTTGTTTACAATCATTGATGTCATGCATGTCTCTTGATGTAAAGATCATGCAAAGGCTGATGTTGTAATCATTGTAAAATTTAGTCGTGTGTGGACTATTGGCATCAAGCCATGTCATGTATGTAACCCCATTATTTTGGGTGATTGATGTAAACTTTGGGTCCAATATGTAACCCCATTATGTTAGGTGATCCATCATAAATTCATTGATTATAGGAGAAGTCATATATGCTTATGGATATCCATGTACTTGATTCATAAATTCTTGTACTTGTATTTCATATCTCTAGAAGGTCAAACATATGCAAAAGGGGGGCATGGTCCATATGCATATTTCAATGTTGATAACAATAGATCAAACTTACATTGTTGAGCTCTATAAGGGAAGTACTTCTTTAAGCTTGGTTCATCCATTTTCCCTTGATGTCAAAGGGGGAGAGGATACTTGATGTTTACAATTGTTTGTAGGTGGTTTCCAAACACCAAAGTTGTTTCTATCAAATGTAAAGGGGGAGATTGTTGGAATTATGGCGAATGTGTTGTCCTTGATGACAACTTGCTTGTCAAATATTCTCTTGGTGTCAACTGGGTTATAATATCACAATTATAGAACTATTACAAATGACATGATCAGTGGTCGAAATGTTACAGAAGATATGGAAGAGAATTGACAACAAATGCATGAAAAATGTGAAGTATGAAAACCAAAAAAATTACTAAAGGATTTGCTTCTGGTGTTAGCAAGGAAGAAATATATATAAGGAGAAGAAGATAAAGGAGCTAAATGTGCAATGAAATGGATTATGCATGTGTGATATGATCTAAAACTTGTGTACATGGGGGATTAAGGAGAAGGCTCAGATCTGATAGATTTGAAAGTGTATTAAGAACTAATGGATATACTTTATCGATTTGTTTATGATTTAGTATTTAATGATGCAATATCTATGGTGACTATGATGTGTTTTCTGATATCTATCATTTTGAAAGTATTCAAGGATCTATGTCTGACCTGCATTATGTGCTTAGAGAAGGCTTTGATGTGTTTTCTTATTTGTCAAGATTTATATCTGGGTTGTCCTCCTTAGTGTCATGTACATACATGTATCTACTTCAGTATAGTCACGTATATATTATGAGGTAATTTTTCTTTAGATTATAGGTGATTTTCCTTTATATTATAGCTTGATTTGGGTGGTTGTTAGTTGACTTAATGTTGGCCCATGAGTATCATGGCTATATATGTGATCTAATTAAACAAAATGACTTGGTTAAGAATTTCTTAGTGAATTCAAATATCTATATAGGTCCCAAAGTTGAGAAGCACGTATATTCTTGAGTTTTCTTTACTATAGTAATGTATATATTATAGAGATTGTAACTGCTCCTTGGTGATGACAATTCGTGAATTATGTATTATTTACTATTACATGTCAACCAACTCTTGATCAAGCATTGTTTGTATCTATTGGTGATTGGTATATCTTTGGTTTCACATTGATTTGATCTAGTTGCATTGATTCAATATTGATATCCATTGGTTGGTTTATTATTTGGTGATTCAGTGCTTCAAAACTCAGCGTTAGATTTTAAAATGGTTAATTGGTATTGAGCATATTCTTGGGTGTTGGTCTAGTTTGAAAATATATGAAATGTGATCTGCATGATTTGTGACGATTGAAAGGTGAATCTAGTATGAAACATTATGAAACAAGGTCCACAAGCTGTTGAGGGTTGTAGTCTTCAGTGAAGGGATAGAATCTCCTTTGTGGTAGGATTCGGTAAATGAGATTACGGGGTTGTAGCTCCCTTCCAGTAGGTTCTAGAGAACAAGTGGAGGTTGTAACCTCATGTAGCTAGGAACTTGCATGCCGGTAATAGTCTACCCTAGTACAAAATTGTAAGAAAATTTTATTTTGTAATAAAATAAGAAGGAAATAATGATAACATCAATGGTTTTCTCCGACATTCAGTTTCCATATAAAATCCTAGTGTTCTAATGTGTTGTTTTTTTTCTCATGCATTGAGATTTATCTTCTCTTTAATCCATATTAAATGACTAATGAATTAATAATCCAATGTTAAAGTTAAACATCAGATGGAAGTTATGGAAGATAGGTAACCTGGATATACATGATTTTAATTCGTTAAGGCTGCATACCCACACAAGTTGTCTGAATAATGGTAGTGTACGAAATCTTGAATTTGAAATTGAAAGTTAAAATGAATTCAAAATATTGATTCACCTCCCCAATTCCCCCTATCATTATTTTTTCTAATGGATAGACAAAATTATAGAAATTTTAGAAATTACATCCTAAAATAGTTGGCATGTTATCAAATGGATGCTAAATGAAATTTCTTAAATTGAATTTTAAAAGAGGAATTATATTGTATTCAACCACTAGGATTGGAATTCAAGGGTCAAGAGAACAAAGTCCATAGGCTAAAGGAAGCATTATATTATCTAAATTAGGCTCCATGAGCTTGGTACCTTGGTACAATAGCATTGGTTTCTATTTTCTTAATAGTTGGTTTAGTAAAAGAAACAGTAAATGACACTTTACACCAAAATGACTCAACAAGGTAATATTTTTTTTTTCCCTTTATCTTGATGACATTATATATATAGAAAATTCAATGATTTAAAAGCAGTCACAAATATAAAGTTGAAAATTAATGATATTGGTATTATTAAGTATCTTCGTAAAATTGAGATTGAGAGATCTACACACAGTATTTTTATATTTTAGCAGAGTATTCCATTCATATATTCAAAAGATTTAGAATCAATAATTTAAAATGAACAAATATATGAATTAGAATAAGAGAAATTAAAGGTTAGAATGTTGTTCCTACATCGTACAAGACATTTGCAGGAAGCCTCATGTATCATATTACGACAAGGGTAGATATCTTGTACATATTAAGTTTAATTTATATATTCATGGAGTCTACGAAAGACTCTCAATGGAAGGTTGTCAAAAGAATTTTATGATACATTGTAGGTATAACAGGTTATGGAATTTGGTATTTAACTTCAAAAGGCAATCTTCATGGTGGGTACACATATATTGACTTTGTAGGAAGCATTGGTGATCAAAAGAGTACTTATGTTAATGCATTCCAATTAGGTAGATAGGTTTAGTCTCATATGAGCATCCAAGAAACAACCCATTTTTCACAATATATTTAGCTAAATAAAATTATGTGGCAATTGTATTATTACATGTAGCATTGAATTATTGAGAAGACTCTTAAGTGATCTTGCACATGAAGAGAAGGATCAAACTCCCATATTTTGTGAAAATTATTCAACCATTCGACTATCCAAAAATCACGATTTTTATCTCATAATTAAGCACGTATACATTCATTATCATTTCATTTGTGAGATTTTTAGTAATGGCGACTTCATTCTAATTTTTGTAAGAATGAAGACCAGCATATAGACATTTTCATGAAGCCATTTGCATAATATGGTTTTTCATTTCAAATATGACACTTGGGAGTTATTTGTGTTATTATTTGTGATATTCAAAATTAAACCAAAGTGTTAGATAGTGTAATTTATCTCATGATTTAGCATTATTAAGGTTGACTTTATCAGTTAGTTAGGTCTAGATACCTCCTTTCTAGATATTCCAATAGAGTTATCCTAGGCCTTTTTAGAAGAAATTACATCAACATAATATGTTCTTTATGAATCAATAAAGCATCATCTTTTGGGTTAAGAATTTTTCGGATTTGCCATCTCATTGGTTGATTATGATAGTGTTTGGTGCAACACTTTTTTACCTTTCCAGAACCATAGGAAAACATGGTAACCCATAATGAACCTGATCGAACCATTGTCAAGCATTGTTAACCATACTCAATCATTTTAAAATATTCCTATTCATGATAAAAAAGAAATGGTCAAACATAATCAACCATCATCAAAATGTCATTATTCATAATTAAGCATGCTTAATCATATTCAAACAATTTTTATCATAATACACAATGGTTAAATATGATCAACCATGGTTTAAAATTGGAAATAACAATCAACCATAGTTACCCATCACTTAATCTTAACCCTAGACAACTGTGTATCACAATTATTTTCACTTTCATGTGATATATTACAGGAACAATATTTTTTCCATGATGCAAAATATTGTATATAAAAGTTTTTTTTTTTTTTTTA
>Ga0181463_1000090_pt1 | contig 18277 bp, 21 predicted proteins | sample InSIn1gowninarea_FD_119071 | JGI IMG/M metagenome (GOLD analysis project Ga0181463, IMG submission 119071) | Clean room microbial communities from NASA Spacecraft Assembly Facility at Jet Propulsion Laboratory, Pasadena, California, USA -... ... | reverse complement strand
ATATCTCCTGATCTGTTTAGAATCTGCCCAAACCCTTTCTGGGTATTGGAGATCTCATGTGCCCCAACCTCTCCACCAAATTTCGTGGCTAGAGCACATTCGATGCTACCCCAAATCAACAGTAGTGGTTCGACGAGATGTAAAGTTCATGGAGGATAGGGCTTTCAAAAAATCTCGTGAGATGCCTTCCGAGGAGCAGTCAAAAGAAGAGTCGTTGGTTAAACCTCTTCAACCAACAAAAGCAAAGAATTCTTCCTTGGATCAGGAAAATTCACATGATGAGGAGGAGCTAACAGAGGCACTTGCTGGGAGAGGAAGAACTAGCAGGGAACTTCGTTAGATTCTATGAGATGCAGAGGACTTCATCGGTGTGCCAAGAAACAATAAGAAGGAGCGAAAACAGCCAGATAGATATCAGATATTAGTAGCTCAGGATGGGGAGCCTGCCAGTTTCCAGGAGGCAGCTCAACATCAGGTTTGGCTAGATGCGATGGTAGAGGAGTACAACTCCATAATGGTGAACTATGTCTGGGAGGTAGTGCCAAGGCCTCAAGACAAATTAGTAGTAGGTTCGAGATGGATCTACAATATCAAATACGCTGTAGTCGGTAGTGTTGAGAAATACAAGGCCAGGTTTCTCACTAAGGGGTATGTTCAAAAGGAAGGAATTGAGTACGAGGAAACTTTCGCCCCGGTAGCCAGTTATACATCTATTAGGACCGTGATATCTCTTGCAGCTCAGATGGGGTCGGAGATTCATCAAATGGATGTCAAAACGACTTTTCTGAATGGGGTAGTAGAAGAAGACGTATACATTGAGCAACTAGAGGGCTTTGAGACACATGAGAAGAAGTCTCATGTATGCATATTGAAGAAAGCCTTGTATGGGTTGAAACAGGCACCTAGAGCATAGTATGGTCGAATCGATGGCTACTTGCAGAAGATGGGATTTGTCATGAGTGACGCGGATCCAAATCTCTACTATCTGGTTATAGAGAATGAGCTGCTAATATTAGTATTGTATGTGGATGATCTCTTTCTGACAGGATCATCTAGGTTCATTGGGGACTGCAAGAAGAATCTAGCCACATAATTTGATATGAAGGATTTGGGACTAATGAATTACTTCCTAGGGTTGTAAGTTTAGCAACAAAAGAGAGAGACCTTCCTTGGGTAAGGGAGGTATGCTAAAGAAATCCTGAAAAGATTCAGGATGGAGGATTGTAGACCCATGGCTACTCTAATGACCACCAACTGGAAGAAGATTGATGCATCAAAAGACAAGGATGTTGATCCCACCCTATACATCCAACTCATAGGGTCCCTGATGTATCTGGTCAATACCAGGCCAGACATTTGCTACGCTGTCAACACCCATAGTCAGTCATGGTGGAACCGAAGAGGGCACACTGTGCAGCAGCCAAACACGTTCTTAGGTATTTACAGGGAACAGTCGATTATGGACTCTTGTACACTAGGGGTAAGGATATCAGATTGAGTGGATTTATTGATGCAGATTGGGTAGGAAGTTCAGTGGATTGGAAAAGTACCTCTGGGTACTGTTTCAACATTGGATCAGGAATGACTTCCTGGTGCAGTAGGAAACAGAAGTCTGTGGCTCTGAGCTCATCTGAGGAAGAATATATGGCGGCGAGCACAGTTTCGTGTGAGGCCATATGGCATAGAAAACTGCTTGTGAACCTATTCAAAAGGAAAATGGAGGCGACCAGGATCATGTGCGATAATCAGAGTTGCATCAAGCTCTCTGAGAATCCAGTGTTTCATGATTGGTCAAAGCATATTGATATCTGGTGTCACTTTGTCAGAGATTGTGTCCAACGAGGAGCTGTACAGTTGAGCTACACTCCTACAGGAGAACAGGTGGCGGACATCCTCACCAAGGCCCTTGGAAGGACAAAGTTTGATTACTTCAGGAAAAAGATGGGGATGATAAAGAACCCGTTTCAGTAGCAGAAATGGGGGTGATAGCAGCACAGATGCAAAGGGAGTTGCAGTGCGGATGCAGTTTTGGGAGAAAAGGACCAACAACAGCACGGTTGCAGAGGGAGCTGCCGTAAAGATGTAGCAGTGGCAGTGGCAGAGCTATGGGCAACAGTACAAGATGCAGCAGTGCAGAGGATGTTGGGTAGGGAGGCTTAGCATCAGAGCAAGGACCGATGCCAGATGATTAGGGTGATACTCAGTGAGGAGCATTACTAGAGCACAGTCCTCGCTAAGAGGGAGTGTTGATTTGGGGTAGCATCGGATGTGCTCTAGCCACGGAAATTGGTGGAGAGGCTAAAGCACATGAGATCTCCAAGACCCATAAATGGTTTGGGCAACCAGTTTGGAAGATATTATAATAATTAATATTTTTAATGGAGTCCCTAAGTCTAAACTTAGGGAAAATAAAATATTAATGTGAATTAATATAAAATTGAGTTAGAATGGTCCAAAAGTCATGGATCAAGCCAGATCTAATCTTAGTCGTTGATTAGGGACTTAATCTCGGACGTTGATGGACCAACGAGAAAAGTATAAGAAGAGGCTTGAGGGTCAGTTGGAGAATACACTAAGGGAGACCAGTCAGTTCGATTTTTGGAGCGGGGTTAGTTGAGAAATTCGAACTAGTGGTCTGGAGAGTAGTAGGAGACAGCAAGTACGAAGCAGAGAGTTAGGGTCAACAACAGAAGACCAGTGCAGAGGCAGGAGAGGCTAACGCAGGGCCTTTCAGGCAGACGCTGAGGTAGCAGGAGACTGCGCAGTCACTAGAGGGCATGTGTGGGTGACGCAGAGAGGCCCAGGGCTATTGCAGACAAGCAGGGGCAGACGTAGACAAGCAGGGGCAGACTCAGAGTGTCTGGGAGCTACGCAGAGGTTAGCCAGGCTAACGTTGGGACTGGGAGAAGTGCTGGATAATTTTTCTCTCTGTTGGGTAAGTCAGTTTGGCACCCGGTTGTATTGAAGAATTGTTGAATAATAAAATCCTCCCTTGCTGCACCGATTTTCCCACATTGGGTTTTTTCCTGGGACTGTTGTCTAAAATATCTGTGTCGATGTGTTGGTTCTTGTGCATGTGTTTGTTTTTGTATTATGGTGTGATATCTCCAGCAGAATTTATTTTAATGTTTATTGAAGGAATTTCATAAATAACTTATTGAAAATAAGTAGGCAAAGTAAATCAGATGTTGCAGTAATAGAATTTTCACAACTCCCAATTCATATTTAAGGTACTTTTGACTTCTACATTTGAACACATTGTTGACATGCTAGTGATACTGCTATTCCACAAGTGGACTTTATCACACTCAGTATTCCTCCGGGTGCATCAACAAGCACCTACATCGAGCATTACTCAAACTGTGATAGTGATATCGAGACTTACGTTTTGATCCAAACACCATGCTATTGAGATCATGTTCATAGACAAAATTCGAGACTGTGACAAGTATATTGATATGGCACTATACCGAGACAGTGATGTCTATGCACATTGTACATACGAGTTGTGTAGAGAGGCACTATATTGAGAGCCCAAACTTGTCACTGAATAACATAGATAACTAAACTGTGGGTAGCACTGTATAGAGAGATTGTCTTGATTCTTATCACCGAAATTGCCTTGTTGCAATAACTAGATTGAGACAGTGGTATGAGAGGTACTCCGCGGTGTTAGTTTTTGGTAGCATTGGATGTGCTCTAGCCATAAAAATTGGTGGGGAGGCTAAGGCAGATGAGTTCTAAAGAACCCAGAAACTATTTGGTGAAATTCCACTCGAATTGTATTTTATTAAAATAATTAATATTTTTAATGGGGTTCCTAAGTCTAAACTTAGGAAACTTAAAGTATTAATGGGTATTAATCAAAATATGGGTGAGAATGTTCTAAAAAGCAGATCAAGTCAAGTTTTTAATCTTAGCCGTTGATTAGAGACTTAATCTCGGCCCTTGAAGTCTCAACGAGAAAAGTATAAGAAGGAGGCTTGGGGTTCATTTAGAAACACACACCCAGAGAACGAATTGATCTAGAGTTTGAAATTTATGGGGCTATGAAGCTGAGAAATTCAAACTAAGTGATCATTCTACATCAGAGGGGCGGAGATAGTTCGGGAATACTGGGCAGAGAGGCGGAGAGCCACTAGTGGAGGTAGGGCAACACCTAGAGGGATTGACGTTGGGCCAGCCTGGGCCCACGCAGGCCTGACACTGAACCAGGGAGAGCCAACGTAGAGGAGAAGTTGCCCTCACGCAGAAATCCATAATTTTGTCGGGGAGCTGCCGGAACAGCTGGGGAAGGTTGGCGTAGAAGCTCCAGGAGGCAAAAGAGACAACGTAGAGCTGACACAGAGCCTCTAAGGTTGATGCAGGGCCAACGCAGAGATAGCCAAGGTTAGCCAGTTCTGCTGTTGGATCAGCTAGAAACCGGCGGGTGAAGTGAGGTAATCTCACTCAGTTTTCTGCCATTATCTTTTTCTCTATAACTGGATTGCCGGGAGGGCATCCAACATTTTATTCAGAACTACTTCTTAATAATATAAAACCCTCAGAGATCCCGCACCGGTTTTCCCACATTGGGTTTTACCGGGAACTATTTTGTCCAAAAATAATGGTGTCGTATGTATCTTGTTCTTTGCTTAGTTTCTTGTTTCATGTAATCAAATTGAATTGGTGTAGGTTGCTGAAGTAATTTACTTCAGTATTTTTCAGAAAATAACTTGATAAGATATATTAAAATTAAGTAGGATAAGTAAATTCAGTTTTTCTGCAGTAGGGGTTCCTTGAGTATAGGAATTTTCACACTCGGATCACTTCTGCAATATATATATATACCTGAGACTATAATTTATGCCGAGACTGTCTTTTATTGCATAGAGAAGGTTCAATGATCAAGAAGTGAGGATCCCAGGAATGACACTAATATACTCCATTGAACTGAACATGAGTTGATAATTGAAGTTGAGTGCATGACTATAATTACCGAAGTTGATGCTTCATATTCTATTGTAGACTTGCTTGTTGTAGACTTGCCCCTTCAATCTTGACAAAACCCTTCAACTTGCTTTCATGCCCTTGAAGACTGATTCTTGTATATCTCTTTTTTGCCCTTCCTTAGACTACAACCATAGCTCTGATTCCATGTTGAAGAATCTAGGGCACATGTAGTTGATGAGATTCTTCTTGACTTGATAACTATTTGTGAGGCATTTTTTATTTTCTTATTAGCACAATCTTCTCTTTGACATTATTAGAGTGTGTGTTTCTTATTTCATCAAATAGATACCAAAACAAAGAGACAATAACATAATATGTTGGCATTCTGCTAGGGCCAAAACCTCTCCCTCTTGGAGAGGAAAACCTGCACATAATTCTTCTTATAGAGATTCCAATTGACGAACACCAAGACCATGACCCTTGACTTACTAGGCCACTCCAAGACCAAGACATCAATCCTCTTCTAATTGCTGAGATCATTATCATCATTGTTGTACCATGACTGCTTCTTCAGCGAGATCACTGCTGCACCATGACTGCACCTTCCTCATCACTGTATTGACTTTGTCTTCATTAGGAACGAGATCATGTCTATGATATGACAACACCTTGATGAACGTTGATTTCATCTGACATACTCATCCAAAAACCACAAATATCCTCCTCCATACAAAATACTGAATTGTTGCTTTTATCTTGTACCACTATACCTTGTCCGGGATTCTTCCTACACCCATCCGAGATAACAGAGACTTGTTTGAGTTTTTTGGTCCTTGTTGTGCCATCCGAAGTTGCAAGGACTTGTGAACAGACCTCCGAAAATGTCATTTGAAACTGTGCTTCTGCAATTCCTGTACCCATCCGAAATTTAGAGAGAAATCCAAGTTTCTGTCTTGCACTTTTGCGTTGACCCTAACTGGGTATATATAGTGGTTATGTTTCCATATTAAGCCGACTTGACCAAGTGAATCATTGTGTCTCTTATATGAGCCGACATGACATATATATATATATATATTGAGGTCGACTTGACCGTTCTCTTCATCATTTTGCAGGCAGACTTCTTCAAGAGGATTGTGCTTGTCTTGGAGGGTTGTTCTGTACATTAGTTTGACTCATATACATTACATATATGCTCAAGAAGAGTTCTTTACACATGTCTTTGACTCTTTGACTTTCGTAGACCTATGGAATGAGCAAGAAACTCATTCTTATAATTTACAAAAATAATATTTCTTTTTCTTGACAAGTACAAAGATCAAAATTACATTTGTAAAACCGAACCTAGTTACACTTTCTTCAACAAGGTTTACCATGGGGGAACAACGTTAACCCTTATAGATGTGAGATGTCCTAAAACAAAGAATATTTTGTGGTTTCTGAAGTAAAAGGTAGTGATGTGATGAATAATTATGTAAGGGGAAGGGGGAAACTTCATGTGTTGACCCTCAAAGTCATATAAAATGCTGTATAGATCTTATAACTTTGTTCAACTAGAAATCCTTTTAGAAGGAGCTTAACATCGAGTTTACTATCCTCAACACTATTTCTTAGTACCCTTTTTCTTCGTTAAGTGTTCATTTCATTGAACAAGTCCCTTTTTCTTTTGATATTCATAGAAAAACATGGGACTAGGGGCATTGGCCTCATACTAAGTTGGCATGTCTCAAGCTTTATACTTTTTGGTTTATTGACTTTATTAGCTCTCTACCTCTAGCCCTTTTTGGCTTCATTGACTTAGGCTCTATTAGTTAAATTTTTTTTGGTGATCTTTGAAAATTCAAACATGAAAAAGAGTAGCATTTTTATGGATAGAATGCAGTGAATTGAGGAATGGAAAGTGTCAAGTATGGATAGGATGTGGAAGATGCTACCTCTACTAGTTTCTTAGTAGTACAAACTGACCCAAATGATGATCAAATAATAGGACTACAATGTTATGAAGTGTTATCGGATCTCATTTAGTGTTTACTACTTTCATGGATAACTTAGAAGTTATAACACCACATCCAAGTAAGAAACCAATGCATGGAACATGGAATAGAGCATATTGAAACCACAATGTAACATCTACAAGTGCATCTTTCATATAAGTGACAAAAGAGATTCAATATATCACAACTGAACTAGCATAATCACATATTTGAAGGAGAAATTGAGAGAAATGTTTGAGTCTAGAGAATACAAGTAAGAGAGCCCATGCAATCAACAACATAACACTCTTGTGAGGGGTACCTCTAAAGTAGTTACCCCTGGGAAATAACAAGATCAACTCATTTTACACAGAGTGACCTCAACATTTGTGCCAAGGAAGAGATCCATGGGCAAAATTACCGAATTAAGCCCAATAGATCCATAAAGTGAGCAAAAAACTCCTTCAAAGTAGCAATAAAAATAAAGTCATGCCTCAACATATGTGCCATAAAGAGAACAACAAGCGAACATTCATTTGGTAATGGTGATCTACATCATTAAGAATTAACCTACGGGCCAAGAATCTCCAACCAATTAAGGGTGCAAAGGGATCCAGACAAGTTAAAAGCATGAAAATCTATCCATTGAAAGGCATGACCAACTTAAGGGCTCAAATATACTCATGAGAAAAATGAGCTCAAGATGATGATCCAGTGCCAAGTAAGCCCCAAATTGCTAGTGATATTCTCTTCAAGGGCCACCATATGTCACTGTGCATAACCCTCTTGGAGGGCTAGAACAATCTAGATGAGCATGTATACCAAAGCAACACCATTATGTGGTAGCATGCCCCATAACCAACAAAGTATATACCAAAAGGATGATCCATCAATCAATTGCATGCAACATGAAGGAAACCAATAGATCAACCATGACCATGACAATCAACCAAGGAGAGAACAAGTCTTCACTAAAACACCATCCAATCAAGCGAAAGTACTATCTCCAAGTCTATCCCAAAAATGTAAGAAAGTACATCCTGCAAACCATCCATATGTGTGATGGGGATCACACTTGTTAACCCTCATATACAATATAAGGGGTAACAAGAATAGAATGTAGCTGCTGCCATTGATGCACCCTTACCGCTGCCAAAGACAGGTGTGTAACTGCATCTCTATAACTTCTTGCAAACATAGGTGCATTATGAATGTGCTCTCCCTGCTGATTTTCATAGTGATAAGGAGACGGTCAACATTTGAGATGCTAGTGATATCAGACAAAGGATGCAAATCTAAACCAAACATCAACAAGGATCTTTATTCGAGTATCTTCATGGTTAGTGTCTAAGATTGCTGATAATAATATCTAGTAAAGTGCCATTGATGCTAAGATCTCGGCATGATCCACAAAATAAGGGACAAAAGCACCTTCTTCCAAAGACAACAACACCACCATCTCTTTATCTTCCTTGTCTCTCCTTTCAATAGGTAATCATCAGCTTTTATGCAATTGCTTGACCTACTAGAAGCTTGATACTATGTTTGTCTTTGTTGTCCATTAGTACTGCATCTTGATATTTTTTTATATTCTAAAATGTTTCTCGCTAAATTTATTGTAGAGGGCTTCTCTTTGATTCTATTAACAGAAATAGTAGGAAGCTGCAAAAATTCTTTTGAACTCATGATTTAACCTCTTGGAGTACATGGATCCATGACAATTCCTCTCTTAGTCGATGGGACAGATGACTTTATGTCTCCTAAAACAACCAACTCAAACTTTCAATTGAGACGTACTGTTGCATATCTTTGATACAACAACACATTGCCTTTGGCCCTTTTGGTTTTGCTAAACTAACAAAAATCAATCTTTCTGAGTATGATGTGATCAACCTTAATACCTAACGGCTTATCCTGCTTCAATCCCTTTTCGCATATGAACCCTATTATATTCTGTTAAATCACAACACTATTTACCAGCTTAAGACATTCCTACATGTAAATTCGCTTCATCAAACTTGAAATAAGCCCATCATTTTTCTTACACAAGATAGACTTGCCAAAACCTTTTAACTGCATGAAATTGCACTTCATAACATTCTCTGAGATGATGGTACCATCATTGGAAAGGCTGAGATCTTGTAATATATTTTCCATAACTGTCATGACACTCTTGAGCAGGTAGTCTTATGGAAATAGAAACATACTACTGAACAAGCTTCATAAAGCACCTTCCAATCCCAACTACAGTATAAATGTTCATCTTGATTCTTGAAGAGTTCTACACTGAGGTGCATTTTTCATATCAAGTGAATTCCTTAATGAATCAAAAGAGAAACTTGGCTGTTCCGAGTGAAAATTTGAAACCATGTAAATGTCTTGTTCTGTCATAATCAAAGAAGAACTAGTAGGTGCACTAGCATCAAATTTGGTGTTGCTATTGGATGATTGAGTTTGCAACATATTTCTTTGGTCCATAACACTACTTGTTGTTAAGGATTTGTTGTCTATCAATTAACTAGATAAATCCTCAGGCTCCTACAAAAATTATAACCTTAAACCTTCAACCCATTTAAGAACACCTCATTAAATTGTATTGTAGAATGCCTTTAGATCTGGAATTTGGAGACTTAATACCTGTACTGCTAGAGTGCAGATCTAAGCATTAAAACAATGTTAACTACCATGCTTTTGGCATTGTCCATCATAATACCTTGCTGTGGCTAGTAATCCTAGGGGCAGCTTGAGTACAATCCATTGAAGCTTTTATATCATTATAAGATGAAGACAAGAGTCTTGTATGTCTCATTACTCAATCTACATTAGGGGATGTTCTTGCATTGAGACCAACTAGAGTGGATAAGTTTCTGTGGCTTCATGTAGGTAACTTGTTGTTTCTCGATAGAATGGGCAAATTCTCACTTTATCATTAGCCTAGTGTCCTTTGTATTAATGGATGGTGTTTTGATGGTGTTTTTTCAACTTTGCATAGCACATCACACATCCAAATAGGTGATCAACTTGGTAGAGAGGGGATTGGACAAGTCACATAAGTTTTGTTGTTTGCGAAGGCTCACCCCCAGATATAAAGAGCCAGACATATTTGATAAAGGGACTCAGTCATGGTCAATGTTTTAAAACTCCGACTCCGACAGCGACTCCGCCGAGGGTCAACTCCGACCCTGACTCCGACTCGGTATCAACTCAGCGAGCTTGATTTCAATGACTTGGTCGTTGTAAAAACTACATTAACTAGCGTTTGCACCACATGTTGCAAAGAAAACGCCGTAAGGCAATGGTATAAGAAACAATGATATAGAAGAAATAAGTCAACGTTTTATGTAATTTTGTTTCTTTACTAGTGTTTCTTTTTTTATCATAAACTAGGTTCTATTGTCTTACAGATCATCTTCATTGATTTTTACACTTTATTGATAAAGTACAGAATCAAAGTCCTAGCAAAGTTGAGATTTATACGTTATTATCTTAAACTTGTGGTTATGTTGTTGATGATTCAAGCCATTTTAACAAAAACAAAGTTGAGATTTATAACTTGTTATCTTAAACTTGTGGTTATGTTGTTGATGATTCAAGCCATTTCAACAAAAACAATTTGAGTGGAATGTAAACTCCCATTTAGAATAATCTCCGGTCTAAGTTCCTGTATATCCATTAAGTCAATCCTATATCAAAGTATGCACTTCAATGGTTATGGAGTACAAAATTGTTTCAAATAAAAGGAGAAAATACAAATACGGACTTACAAAAGTTCCTAACTTTCTGATTGTGGAAGGATAATTGAAGCATACTTGTTTTGTAATGCTCATTGCAACCCAGGAGGCAGATTTTTCAAGAAGAAGAAGGAAAAAAAAAGTGGGGGATGGGGGTTCCTAGACCCCACACACTCTTTAATTGCAGAACAAAGTTTGGCATCACCAACACTTGCCTACCATATTCGTCAATAGGCGCATCGTAGTCGTAATGGTGGTAATGTATGGACCTCAGCTTGTCTGGCCAAATACAGAGGAAATTTTTATTAATACTAAAAAACAGATGATTTAGAGAATCATGAATAAAGAATGATTTAGGCCCTTTCAACCTGATGCGGGGTCAATATATAAGAAGGAAACTCTTCCCTGAAAGCATGGATCTCTCCATTGTTGCATATATGTTTTACTCTTCCCTGTGATGGCATGGGGTTTCCAAAGGCTTTCCTGAGCCTTACACAGAAGGCTTTTTATGGTACGATGGATGCTGGGCAATATTTGGTGTTGCAGGGAAACCCCAGTCAAGATGTTGGCTTGTTGGATCTTCGGGGAGACTAGGAAATCCATATTGCTTTTCACAGAGGATCATCTCGCCAGACTGCAGTGAACCGCCACCAATCGCTTCGAGTGATTTTATCGACCAACGTGCAAGGAACTCTGGTTTCCGCTTCAAATTTCCATCTTTACATTATATTCACGTTTACATGGTATATAGATGAGAAAACCTTGCATATTTTGTCTCTATTGGTTTGGAATCATGGTTTTAAATCTTAAAAATAGCTTTTCTTATTAAAAACTAATTATTTCATGTATTTTTTAAAGACCGGTTCATTTAGACTTGACTAGTCCTGGTTTGACCGGTTCCAGTTTGAAACCCGATTTATTAAGTGGATCGGTTCGGTCACTAGTTCCGGTTTTTAAAAATATGGTTGAGAAGGATTTTGATTACTGCTTGTGGTTTAAGGAATCGTGGAAATGGGACATACCATAGAAACTCAAATGCTTTTGTTGGTTGGCACTACACAACCACATCCTTACTTGGAAGAATCTTCAACAAAGGGGCTTTATTGGTCTAGGTATTTGTCTGATGTGCAAGCGGGGGAATGAAGATGTCGATCATTTGTTGCTTCAATGTGCATTTGTTATGGCAGTCTGGGAGGGGGTTCTGGATGCTTTTACATTATTTAGTCAATCTGGAGGAGTTGGAATGCACTAATTTGTTAACAGAAAGTTGCAATTGTGCAGGAAGTTATCATTAAGTCTGGTACCTATTTTGCGGAAATAAGGCCGACTAAAAAATTCAAATTCCTAGGTATCTGAAGGGACTTTCTAGTGGGGTTTTTGATGGGGCATGCTTGCACAGAAAATGTGATTCCGGTGCAGTCATTCTATTGGAGTCGGACAACTATTACCATTTATGTTGGGAGGGAGGTCATGGGACCAACAATAGAGCTGAAATTATCGCTTTATAGGGTGTCCTCATAGCAGCGAAATGGTTGGGACTAGAGAGCTTATTTGGAGATGCTAAGGGCATAATTGATTGGGTCAAGAATTACACTCTGTTTAATCCTCCTATTTTATCAAACTAGATGAGGCAGATTCAGCACCTGGTAAGTACTTTCCAACAAATAGATTTTGGTCATATATACAGGGAACAAAACCAGATTGTCGATCTACTTTCAAAGCAAGGCATCACAAAGGAACCTGGTAAGATTCATTTCACAACTTTTACTCAGGATGTAATGACAAATGTTGAATGCATTAATTTTACTCAGGAGGCCACTGATGATTTGATGTGGAAACATAAGAGAAATTATGCTATGGGTATTTTGGGGGTTAAGATGTTGGATACACATGTTGTAAATTTGTGTGTTTTTTGGACAATATGATCTGGAAACATAAGAGAAACTATGCTATGGGTATTTTGGGGGTTAAGATGTTGGATACACATGTTGTAAATTTGTGTGTTTTTTGGACAATATGCAGTTTAATTTAATTTGATATAGATGAATACAGGGTAGATCACAGAGAGAAACTCTAAAACAGAAAGGAAATAGACATGAGAGATTTACGAGACATGAAATATTTTTATAGACAGATACAAGATCATGTACAAGAAACAGAAAATCTTACCGATAAGAGAAGCTATGCTATGGGTATTTTGGGGGTTAAAATGTTGGATACACATGTTGTAAATTTGTGTCTTTTGGACAATATGTAGTTTAATTTGATATGGATGACTATGAGGTAGATCACAGAAAGAATCTCTAAAACAGTAGAAAGAAAATAGACATAAGAGATATAAAAAAATCTTATAGACAGATACCAGATTGTGTACTCTCTTTTTGTATTAATAAAAAGAATGAAATTTTTTTTGAACACCTCCACGATTACACTGGACATGAACACTGACTCATTTTCTTCGCACTCAATTGAAGGGGCATCATCTTTCACACCTTGAGAACTATAGCATAATTTCTCATCTTTGCTCTGTTGCTTAATTGTCGGCGCTGGTTACTTGACCTTTTCCATCTGTCGTTTCAACGATTTGCCGCAAAACATTTGCCCAGGGAACTACAAGAAAATACACCCCAAAGTGAATTTGTGCAGGCCATCTTTGTAGGGCTGAAAGGCGTCGGTGTAATTTCGACATTGCTATTCTTGATTGAATGATCTTCATCTTCTGCCGAATCGGTAACATTATTGTCAGAGTTTTTCTCTATACAAAGCCCGGGAAACGAGTTGGATGGAGCCGAAACCTTCAGCTCGGGAACCACATGGGATTGGGGGGTGTCATTGAATGATGGGCTAACTAGATCAAGGCTATTGGAATTGGTTGCCAAAATTAATGATGACGATTTGGGACTTGCAGGGGGCTCTAAGGTACCGCTCATAGGAAAGAATTCAGCTTCGGGTGCATTCAATTCAATTATATCCTCATCCTGGTAGTCATTCATATTTTCTCGCTGCAGAGAACCCTCAAATACTTCAATCGATTCTATGTTTAAATGAGAGAGATTCCAATTGAAATAGCCCCCAATTTCTTTGGGGGATGCTGATGAAGTTCTAGTGGAAATCGAGGGAGGTAAAGTTATAGGCTATAGTACTGTGGGCGCTTGCAGGCACATGACCCCTTGATTCTTCTTCTGTCTGCACTGAAAGGCGTTAGTGTAATTTTGACATTGCTATTCTTGATTGAATGATCTTCATCTTCTGCCGAATCGATAACATTATTGTCAGAGTTTTTCTCTATACAAAGCCCGAGAAACGAGTTGGATGGAGCCGAAACCTTCAACTCAGGAACCACATGGGATTGGGGGGTGTCATTGAATGATGGGCTAACTAGATCAAGGCTATTGGAATTGGTTGCCGGAATTAATGATAACGATTTGGGACTTGCAGGGGGCTCTAAGGTACTGCTTATAGGAAAGAATACAGCTTTGTGTGTATTCAATTCAATTATATCCTCATCCTGGTAGTCATTCATATTTTCTCGCTGCAGAGAACCCTCAAAGACTTCAATCGATTCTCTGTTTAAATGAGAGAGATTTCAACTGAAATAGCCCCCAATTTCTTTGGGGGATGTTGATGAAGTTCGAGTGGAAATCGAGGGAGGTAAAGTTATAGCATTATGGGCGCTTGCAGGCACATGACCCCTTGATTCTTCTTCTGTCTGCACTGACTTACAAACCCTAGGCCATCTGAAAGGGGCAGAGTCTAGTGGTGCCTTGTAGCAATAATATTCCTCAGACAAATGTGTCATCTGCTTCGTGGGTATACCAGAATTTTTTAGTAGCTCACCTGATGAATCACTAGGCGAATACATTTCGAGTACCACTATGTGTTTATATACACTGTAACCCTGTGGGGTTTTTGAATAGCTTCTATGGCTATATATCTCCTGTGTAGCAGTGGCAAGCGTATTCACATGTAGCATTTGTTGGCAATGATCACTGAGATCATCGATGGATAAATCTGCTAAAACTGAATCCAGTAACATGATTTTTAAATCAAATACTGTTTGATAATCTCAGATATGGCATTTGAATAAAATGGTGGGTGATAGTGGAATCGTGTATTTATGGTGTGCACAGGAAACTACAACTGCAAACATTGAATATGTGTAGAGAAAAGTAGGATTTCGCCTTTTTCTATCAACAGGTAGGGTTTGTTGAGAAGAGAAAATGTGTTGAGTGGCGTTGCACTAAGCGGGATTGTTGGGATTCAACGTTGATTGTGCAGTTGTTGCATACACGACCATGAAATTTATGTAAGCAAAGAAATTGGGAAATGCAGTGGGGTTTTAGAGATATGTGATGTCTGTAAGTATAAACTCTTTGACATTCTTAGAGTATTGAAATTATATATTATTGTCTTTCCAATCTTATCATTTTCAAGTCTTTGATGGCTCTGCAATGTTAAGATTTGCTTAATGATGTTTAGGGATTTATATACATGCTGTATTTCTTAAATGATTCATGTTGTTCAGAGAGAGTGGATTGACAGGGTAACAATCAAAATTTGAAAAAATAATTATCCACTGTACTATATGCATGCAGTGATAAATGCTGTGTTTCTCCCTGTTTCAATCTCTTTGTAAGAACCCTTTTTTTAAACCTTAACGATATTTATATTAAGCCAAACTGGCTCAGAACAATATCACACTAAAATTTATTTTTAAAAGCCTTAAACAAAATTTAAAAAGAAGATTATGCTCCATCTTATATTTATCACCATAAAAGCTCAAAAACAGCTTCAAGTGGATCATCCCACCAGACTGCAGTGAACCGCCAACACTCGCTTCGAGTGATTTCTTCAACCAGCCTGCAAGTAACAAAAAGCTAGTAAAAGCAAGCAAGTAGCCAGCCAGGTTCTCCTCGAAGCTGCCTATAATATCTCCGTCTCTGAGCGATTTGGGCACTTGGTTTAGTTTTCATGGGGTGAAGTTGGTTTAGGTACTGTATCCCATCTCCAGCATGACCAAGGCTCCTTCTCCCACTTCTCTCATCCTTTGCAAGTCAATGAGCCAAGTTGAGTAGCCAGGCCTGATATTCCATCATCACACTCGTGAGCATCGCGAAAATGAATTCCCCTGCAGAAGCTTGCCCACAGACGGCGGAAATGTGTAGTAACTTCAATTCCATGAGGGCTGTGATGAGCTGCATGAATTTGTGAGCGAGGATCTCAAATCAATTCTCTCTGCTGCGAGTTTAGATGCAAATGTGTCGCTTTATCATTTTCTCCAGCCGAAGAAGGTTGTTACTAGCATTTGCACCAAACGCTGCAAAGGAAATCGTCATACTACGTCTCTAGGACAATACGTCTAGATTAAGATCTCAACAAATATCAAAGCCTCTGATCAGTCCTCAGTTGATATAAGAAAATCTTGACGAAATTAACGAGAGTGTAAAAGAGAGCTTGTTACTAAATCACCTTAATAAACTAGGATCATTTACAGTGTCAAGGTTGCTCCTTTAGATTCCACCATAATTGTTGTGCCAGCAGTTGCGTGTTAACAATTTTTAAAGAGTGTATCTACTTTCTTGCAAATTGGATAGAGTTCTTAAATGAAGAATAATGCAGTGTATCCAATTTCAGTGAGCTGCTCAAGAGTGTCTCAGATTTTCTTTAGTTCACAAACCTCTATTACAACCTTTAGAACCAATGATCATGAAGGGATCCCAAAAGCTCATCTTTGTAAAGAACTTCTAGGTTCTTTGACTTTTCAATGACAACTACTAAAACATCAAATTTGATTTGCAGGCTCCTCGAAACCTTCTCAACAATCTTATGGTCACTTATATATTCACCATACGTTCTTGATTTGTTCTCTGCATTCATTTCTAGAGTCATAAACTGATTAACATACTCAAATCCACAATGAACATTGGCCAATACACAGGCTGTGCTATCGCTTTCTAAAATGTAGAGCTTATGAGCTGCTCAAGAGTGTCTCAGATTTGCTTTAGTTCACAAACCTCTGTTACAACCTTTAGAACTAGTGATCATGAAGGGATCCCAAAAGCTCATCTTTGGAAAAAACTTCTAGGTTCTTTGACTTTTCAATGACAACTACTAAAACATCAAATTTGATTTGCAGGCTCCTCAAAACCTTCTCAACAATCTTATGGTCACTTATATATTCACCATACGTTCTTAATTTGTTCTCTGCATTCATTTCTAGAGTCATAAATTGATTAACATACGCAAATCCACAATGAACATTGGCCAATACACAGGCTGTGCTATCGCTTTTTAAAATGTAGAGCCTATGAGCTGCTCAAGAGTGTCTCAGATTTGCTTTAGTTCACAAACCTCTATTACAACCTTTAGAATCAGTGATCATGAAGGGATCCCAAAAGCTCATCTTTGGAAAGAACTTCGAGGTTCTTTGACTTTTCAATGACAACTACTAAAACATCAAATTTGATTTGCAGGCTCCTCAAAACCTTCTCAACAATCTTATGGTCACTTATATATTCACCATAAGTTCCTGATTTGTTCTCTGCATTCATTTCCAGAGTCATAAACTGATTAACATACTCAAATCCACAATGAACATTGGCGAATACACAAGTTGTGCTATCGCTTTCTAAAATGTAGAGCCTATGTCCCCTGGGTTTTTCAATCAACAAGAAAAAGAACCTTGCATACTCTGTTTCGAGTAAAAACTATTAACCTCCTAGAGTTGTTTTGTGGCGTATCTCCTTGGTTTGACCTTGAATGCCCATCTCTTTCTGAGTTGGATCTGTTATATCTACCCAATTACTATAGTTCCTTTTCTACCTCTATCGATGTATGCTTGTGATTCGAAGGAATTCTTCCAAGGAGTCATCATCTCTGTTCATACTTGTCGTAGGGGATAGCAGGGATCCCATTAGCTTATTTATGCAAAGCTATGCTAGATTCTTTGATTTTTCAATGACAACAAATAAAACAACAAATTTGATTGGTAGCCTCTTTTAAACCTGGTCAACAATCTTGTAGTCAATTATATCTTCACCATGTGTTTTTGTTTGGTTTACTTCATTCATTATTGGAGTCATAAACTGATCAACATACTCAAAATCCTTCATAATTAAATTCCTAAAACTCCTCCTATAAGTATGCAAGTTTTTTGTTTCTACTTTGCCCAACCTTGGTAAGCAATATCTAAAGTGCCCCATGCTTGCTTGGCATAATTTTCTACTACAAATTTTGGAAATGTTGGCTCTTTTAGTCCGTGCTAAATAAGCCTTAGTACTTTTGAATACAAACATTTAAAACTTGCCTTTACAGATTTACCTTTGCATATAGAGTGGCTTTTCTGCTGCTTCTGTTAAATCTGTGGCTAATCAAGTAAGAGTCTATCTTGTTATACCAGGCCCTTGGACAAACATAAATAATCGAAATGTTTTTGCTTTAACCTTGTTGTACCAGGCTCTTGCTGATGGCCTCTACCACTAGACAGCCAAAGCTTTTTTCTAGCATATCTCCTTGATTTGAACTTGGTTTATCATCTCCTTGTACGTTGGCTCTCTTATTTCTACCCCCGCTTTTGTTGTTCCTTTCTCTGCCTATGCTCAATGGGACTAGATAGTAGACTACAAATCTTGATCAATCTAG